>SDBV01000033.1_pt1 | contig 127650 bp, 90 predicted proteins | sample 2277081 | NCBI WGS metagenome assembly SDBV01 (sample SAMN10402039, study PRJNA504765) | marine sediment metagenome | isolation source: marine sediment core GS10_PC15, 223 cmbsf | place: Arctic Ocean: Southern Knipovich Ridge | collected 2010 | reverse complement strand
GAGAAAAACGATGCGATTATCCGCAAGATCAAGGGCGCGATGATTTACCCGTCGGTGGTGTTTACCGCCGCTATCGGCTGCGTGTCGGTCCTGCTGATTTTCGTCATCCCCATTTTCGCCGGTATGTTCAAGGAAATGAACATGGAACTGCCGTTGCCCACCAAGGTGGTGGTCAATCTCTCGGATTTCATGATCGATTTCTGGTGGTTGATAGCCGCGGTGGTCACTGGCGGGACTATCGCCTTCAAACGCTACTACAAAACCGACAAGGGCGAGCTGATGATCGATGCGCTCATGCTCAAGGTGCCGATAGTGGGTGATCTGATCCGCAAGAGCGCGGTGGCCAGGTTCACCCGCACCCTGGGCGTGCTGATTTCCAGCGGTGTCTCGATTCTGCATGGCCTTGAAGTGACAGCCCGCACCAGCGGCAACCGGGTTGTGCACGATGCGATCATGAACAGCCGGATCTCGATTGCCGGTGGCGAGACGATTACCAAGCCGCTGATGGAAGCCGGGGTTTTCCCGCCGATGGTGACCCAGATGATCAATGTGGGCGAGCAGACCGGCGGGCTGGACGTGATGCTGGTCAAGATCGCTGATTTTTACGAAGAAGAGGTCGATACGGCGGTCGATTCGCTGACAGCGGCTATCGAGCCGGTGATGATTGTTTTTCTGGGCGTTATAGTCGGCGGAATGGTTGTAGCGATGTACCTGCCGATTTTCGATTTGATTACCAATATTCACTGACCTCTGCCGGAACTAGTCCGGAAGAGAAAGCACAGAAAAGGTTTTAGCCTGTCTGAGTGAGTTCGCTAATTTGCTGCTCGTTTCGTACATTGTCTGTACTCTGTCGTAGGGGCGAGGCATGCCTCGCCCCTACGACAGCCTCCGGCCAAAACGAATTACCAACTCTCGGTACGGTCATCGGATCTTTTAAAGCCGCTGTGACAAGAGATGCAAGAAAACTTGGGATTGTGGGGAACACTGCTCTCTGGCAGCGTGGCTATTTCGAGCACGTTATCCGCAACCAGCACGACCTTGAGCGAGTTCGGGAATATATTACCCTGAACCCGCATAGCCTGCATCAGGAGCAAGAAAAATGGCCATTTTTTCCCGCCTGCGCGGAGTAAGTTGGTATCCGCCCAATCTTTCGGCCCGGCTTCTGGTCAGGTGGTGGATGATTTTGCGGGGCACCCTGGTGGCTACCACCATGGCGGTGGTCACGTTTTTCAGCGGATCGGGCTGGAGCCTGTCGCTTGGCGTGGTACTGGTTACGCTTGCTGTCAGCGCGATTTTTTACAAGCAGGTTGTCAAGGGACGTGGCGCAAGCGAGATCCACTACTTCTTTCAGTATTTTTTCGATATCTGCCTGATCAGCCTGGTCAACCTGATCACCCTGCCGCTCAATGTCAATTTTATCCCGCTCTATGTGTTAATTATAGCGCTAGCCAGTATTCTGAGTTTCAGGCCGGGGGCTTTTTTCACTGCTACGGCGGCTTCGCTGGTCTATCTGCCAGTGGGTTTCAGGGTGCTTAACCTGGGCTTTTCGATCACGGAGACTTTCCAGTTAAATGTGCTCTATCTGGCCAACCGCTGGACGTGGCTCAATGTCATTCTGCAGATATTCCTGTTCTACGCCGTGGCTGCGATTACCAGTTATCTCAGTATCAGGTTGCGCAAGGCCGGCAGTGAGCTGGAAGACGCCCGCCACCTGTTGCGCCAGCACCGGCTGGACCATCGCGAGATAGTCCACAATATCACCAGCGGACTGATCATGGTCGACCCCGAAGGGCGGGTTCTGGAGGCAAATCCAGCCGCGCGAATACTGATGGGGATGCCGGAGAACAGAATCCTTGAACAGTACGCCGGGGATCTGTTCGCCTCCAGTTGTCCGGAGATAGCCAAAATTACCCGGATGGCTATCGAGGCTGACGTGATGGTGACTCATCGCAGGGTAACTCTTGCCACCCGCGGGCGAATTGTGCCGCTGGCGATAAGCTCCTCCGTGATGAAGGACCGGGAGGGCAGTTTGCGGGGTGTGGCGCTGATTTTCGATGATATCACGATAGAGGAGAAAGCCCGTGAACTCGAACTGCGTAGCTCACGCCTGGAGGCCGTGGCGGAGCTTGCCGCCAGCCTGGCCCACGAGATCAAGAATCCACTGACCTCTATCCGCAGCGCAATAGAGATGATCAGTGACAGGACCGGCGACGGAGCAGACCAGACCACAAACCGGTTGATGGAGCTGGTACTCAAGGAAAGCGACAGGCTGTCAGAACTGCTGCGCCAGTTTCTTCAGTTCTCCAGGGGCCACAGTGGCCCGGAAGAGGATATCCAACTCGGCGAGTTGCTCCAGGAGGTGCTCCAGAGCGTGGCAGCCCACCCGGACTGGCGGCCTGGGATAGAGTTCGAGCTGGCTCCCGCTGTTGCCCGCTGGCGGGTGAGGGCCAATCCCGGAGCGCTGGCCCAGGTGTTCTACAACCTGATGATTAACGCCGCTCAAGTGGCGGACTCTGGTGAGGGGTGTGTGAAAAGATTGGAGATTCGCAGCGCGGAGCGACGGTCACGTGGCAGCGAAGAGGTCCGGGCACTGCACATGCTGTCTGTCTGCGACGATGGGCCGGGGATAGACGGCGAGGTGCGCCAGAAAATCTTCGAGCCATTTTTCTCTACACGCAAGGGAGGATTCGGCCTCGGGCTGGCAGTTGTGCACAGGATTATCAGCTCTATGGGGGGCATGATCTTCGTTCAGGAGGAAAGCCCGCTCGGGGGCGCTGTTTTCGTGCTGGGTATCCCCAGAGCGGTTGCCGGCCATGGCGGACACAGCCAGGCCAGGACCGAATGAACCGCCGGCACTGCCGGTTTTAACCAGGGAGCGAAAGAGCAGATGAGCAAGGTACTGATTATCGACGACGAGCAGTCGCTGCTGACCACTCTGGAATTGCTGTTCAGCTCAGAGGGCTATGAAGTTATTACAGCATCCGACGGGCGCGAGGGCGTGCAGCGTATCGAGCAGGAGGGACTGCCGGACCTTGTAATAACCGATATCCGGATGCCGGATATGGACGGTATGCAGGTGTTGCGGCACGTGCGCAAAATAGATCCCTGGCTGCCCGTGGTGCTGATCACCGCCCAGGCGGACAAGGACGATGCGATCAGGGCATGCAACGAGGGCGCCTACCACTTTCTGGAAAAACCGTTCCGGAATCACAAGCTGCTTCAGGTGTCCAGCGAGGCGGTGAACCACGCCCGCGCGGGCCGTCAGTTCAGCGAACGAAGGCGGGAGCTTAGTTCGCAATGCCCGGCCGCGGCTCCGATGGGCAACTCGCCCGTGTTCACGAGCGTGCTGAGAACGGCTGAAAAAGCCGCCACCACCGACAGCACTATTCTTATCCAGGGCGAAAGTGGTACGGGTAAGGAACTGCTGGCGCGCTACATATTCAGCTCATCCAGACGCGCCCAACGGCCATTTGTGCCGGTAAACTGCGGCGCACTGACAGAGACCCTGCTGGAGAGCGAACTGTTCGGACATCTCAAAGGTTCGTTCACCGGGGCGGTGGTCAGCAAGGACGGTCTGTTCAAGGTGGCCAGCGGGGGGACGATCTTTCTCGATGAAATCGGCGATACTTCGCCATCTTTCCAGGTTAAGCTGCTGCGGGTTCTTCAGGAACGCGAGATTACACCGGTAGGCAGCACGGAGCAGTTAAGCGTGGACGTAAGAATAATCGCCGCCACCAACCGCGTACTCGAAGATGAGGTCGACTCCGGCCGCTTCCGCCGTGATCTCTACTACCGTCTGAACGTGATTCCGGTCCACATGCCTCCGTTGCGCGAGCGCCGCGATGATATCAGGCTTCTGATCGACTATTTCCTGGAGCGTAACGGCGAGACGGGGGGCCACGCAAAGCGTTTTACCCAGTCCGCGCTGGAAAAACTGGAATGTTACATGTGGCCGGGAAATATCCGCGAACTGGAAAACGTGATCGAGCAGGTCAGCGTTCTGGAACCCGCGAAAAAAATCTCCGAGGAGCACCTGCCGGAGAAAATTTGTGAACCTGTCGTGAGTAATTTTGTCGATGACCAGCCCAAGGCGACTCCCACCCTGGACACTGTCGAACTGGCATATATCAACTGGGTGATGGAACAGGTGGGAGGCAGCAAGAAGGAAGCCGCCCGCATTCTCGGTATCGATCCCTCGACCCTGTATCGCAAGCTGAGCCGCTGAAGCGCCGCTGCCTGCACTCTTCCGGTTTTTCTTTTCCGTGTCCCGGTGCGGAGTTATATTTTTGGACTCGATTTATAATTTAGCGATCCAAAGGAATTATCGGAGGTTTTTAATGGAAGTAATCATCAAGGAAGACTACGAGGAAATAAGCAAGCTGGCCGCCCGGATAGTGGCCGGGATTGTGCGGCAAAGCCCCCGCGCCGTGCTGGGATTGGCCACCGGAAGTACTCCAGTGGGCTGTTACCGGGAGCTGGTGCGGATGCACGAAGAAGAGGGTCTGGATTTCTCCCAGATAATTACGTTCAACCTGGACGAGTATGTGGGTATCGCCGAGGACCACGAGCAGAGCTACCATCGGTTCATGTGGGACAACCTGTTCAGTAAAGTAAACGTGGTGCCGGCCAACGTGCACATACCCGATGGCAACGCGGGGGACCTTCACGAGGCCTGCGACGACTTCGAGATGGAAATCGACGAGCACGGAGGGGTGGACATCCAGTTGCTGGGGATCGGTTCCAACGGTCACCTGGCATTCAATGAGCCGGGCAGCAGCCTGGGCAGCCGGACCAGGATAAAAACTCTCACCGAGAGAACTCGTCAGGATAACAGCCGCTTTTTCGACAGCATTGACGAAGTGCCTAAGTACTGTGTTACCATGGGGATCGGCACTATCATGGAGTCCGGTAAGCTGCTGCTGCTGGCCAATGGCGCTAATAAGGCCCAGGCGATAGCCGCCGCGGTGGAGGGGCCGATAACAGCCAGTGTGCCAGCCAGCGCTATCCAGTTTCACCCGGATGTAACGGTGATTATGGACCGGGCCGCCTCCTCCGGGCTGACCAGGGAATATCACTCGCAGCAGCATTTTCTGGAAGGCGAGGAAGAATAGATTCGCTCTGTTAACAAGAGGGGCCGGCTGACCCAGCCGGCCTTTTTAGTTTGTAGCCAACCGCCAGTATTCTTTCGGAGGTAACGATGCAGCCCGTCAGGTTTTTTACCGTTCTCGCACTGCTCACTTGCATGACCATCATTGTTTCTCTCGCCTGCACCAGCCACGAGGACGCCGTGCGCGCACGGATAGAGGACGGCGTAAATAAAATCATGATTGTCGATACCCACGAGCATCTGGGGCCGGAAAAAATGCGCACGGAGCGGGAGATGTCGCTCTTTACCCATCTGCATTATGCGCTCAGTGACATGTGGGCCGATGGCCTGGGACGCCAGATGGCCGATTCCGTTTTCAACGCCTCCGGGGCCTCGCTGGCCGATAAGTGGAACACTATCGCCCCGTACTGGAACAACACGCGCAATACCGCCTACAACAAGGTTCTCACCGAGGCGTTCTCCGATCTCTACGGGATCGATGACGTGACCGAAGACACATACGAAGAGCTGAGCAATCGGATTAAGGAGGCCAACAAACCGGGCTGGTATCGCACGGTCCTGCGCGAGAAAGCCGGGATTGAACTCTCGATTACAGACACCGGCCTGCGTGGCGCAAGCATGAATCCGGAGTTGTTCCGCGCCGTTCTTCGGCTCGACCAGTTCCTGCTGATGTGGGATAGCTTTGAGTCAGTGGAGGCCCAGTGGGGTGTATCGGTAAATACTCTGGCGGACTGGGAATATGCGCTCGAAGTGGCCATGGACAGCCTGGTTGCGCTGGGGTTCGTGGGGGTTAAGAGCGGGATCGCCTACAACCGCACCCTGGCGTTCGAGGAGTTCCCCCGTGAGCAGGTGGAGCGGATTTTTTACCGTCTTCGCTCAGACTCCGAACTGACCAATCGCTTGAGCTGGCAGGAGAAAAAACCGTTGCAGGACTGGATGTTCGACAGGATAGCCAAGGGCTGCGCCAAACGTGACCTGGCGTTCCAGATCCACACCGGCTTTTTCTACGACACTTATCGCGATGTGACCCAGGCCAACCCCACGCATCTCACCCCGCTGATCATGCGCAACCCGGACACCCGGTTCGTGCTGATGCACTGCGGCTACCCCTATGGCCGTAACCTGCTGGCGATGGCCAAGAACCTGCCCAACGTGGTTACGGACATGTGCTGGATATATATCATCAGCCCCTCGTTTGCCTATGATTACCTCAATGAGGCTATCGAAACCCTGCCCGCTGACAAGGTGCTCGGTTTCGGCGGGGACTATGTTATCCCGGAGGGCTCCTACGGCCACGCCAAACTCTGCCGACGGATAGTGAGCAAAGTTCTTGCCGATAAAGTACTCGATGGCTACTGGAGCGAGGAAGAGGCGCTGGCCTATGCGAGAAAAATCCTGCGGGAGAACCCGATCAAAGTGTTCCGGCTGGACATCGAGGGTTAACTTCCGCTGGTTTGTTGCGAGGATTGTATTTAATACCATAAATCATTTCAGACGAATTGGATCAACGGTGTTATCGATACAACTTGAAAAGATCGGCTTAAGCGCTTGGTTTCAGGACAGGATTAATGCCGAAAAAATGCAGGAATTCCAGTTGGCCAGAATTGTTTCCGTGAACAAGAGCAACTATCTGATATCTGACGGCTCTAGTTCCGTAATAGCGGAATTGACCGGGACATTGATGTTCAATGCTGGTTCTCCGCTGGATTATCCGACAGTCGGCGACTGGGTTTACGTGCAGCTTTTCGATGATCAATCATTGGCGCTTATTCATGAAGTCCTCCCCAGAAAAACGCTGCTGAAAAGGAAGACCGCCGGTAAAAAGGTAGAGCTGCAACTGATTGCAGCCAATATCGACTCCGCCATGATTATCCAATCGTTGGATTCCGATTTTAATCTTCGGCGGCTGGAACGCTATCTGGTGATGGTTAGCGAGAGTGATATCGTTCCTGTCGTACTCTTGAGTAAAAGCGATTTGATGACTCCAGTTGAAATCGCAAACACGACATCCGAGATTCATAGCCTGATGCCCGACATTAAGCTAGTTGCTTATAGCTGCATTGATGAATCAGGGTTGGACAGAGTAAAGGAAGTGCTGATACCCGGACAAACTTTCTGCCTGCTCGGCTCATCAGGAGTAGGGAAAACCACCCTGATTAACAGTCTGCTCAATAAAGAGCTCTACGCAACCCGGGCGGTCAGTGAGAAAGATGGAAAGGGGATGCATACCACTACCCGCCGTCAACTGGTTTTTCTGGAAAACGGTGCGATGATAATCGATACACCGGGTATGCGGGAACTCGGCAATTTTGCCGTGGAAGCGGGTATTGCCGACACCTTTAGCGAGATAGCGGAACTGACCGGACAGTGCCGTTTCAATGACTGCACTCATGTCCACGAGGCTGGTTGCGCGGTGCTGGCCGCGCTGGAAGATGGCACGATATCCGAGGACCGTTACCGTAACTATTTGAAACTCAAAAAAGAATCCGAGCACAACAACCTGTCTTACCTGGAAAAGAAGGAGAAAAACAAAAAGTTTGGCAAACATCGTAAAGCTTGGATGAAAAGCAAAAAAAAGAAGCGCAAGTAACAGTGTTGGGTTAATAAATTATACGATGGGTAACAATGCAGGGGCGACGCATGCGTCGCCCTTTTTGTTTACCAGCAGCAAGGGGCTTGGTGGTTGCATGGGGCGGGGGGGGGGACTTGCCCTGGGATGCGCTGAGGGGCGAGTTTGATAAAAGTATTTCGATTGGAGTTGAAATAGGGTATAATATTAAACATAGACGTGTGCAAGTAATGTCGTGAAATTTGCTTTTGGCCATAGCAATAACCCACTCCAGCCTGAAGGATTTTTTAATGAGAATCCCGCTGGTTGCTTTGCTGCTGGCTGTTTTTTTGTTGCCAAAGCCCGGAGCCGGGCAGGAAATACAAATTGATATAGACAGCCTGAAAGCTGCTGCTGAGCAAGGGGATTCACAAGCGCAACACAACCTTGGCGCGATGTACTATAAAGGCGACGGAGTGACAAAGGATGACAGTGCGGCGGTAGTATGGTACAGAAGGGCTGCAAAACAAGGGATTGCAGTAGCCCAATACAACCTTGGAGGGATGTACACAAGAGGCATTGGAGTGACAAAGGATGACAGTGCGGCGGTAGTATGGTTCCGCAGGGCCGCGAAACAAGAGTTTGCAGCAGCGCAGTACAGCTTGGGTGTAATGTACTATTTGGGCATTGGAGTGACAAAGGATGACAGTGCGGCGGTAGTATGGTTCCGCAGGGCCGCGAAACAAGAGTTTGCAGCAGCGCAGTACAGCTTGGGTGTAATGTACTATTTGGGCGATGGAGTGGTGAAGAATGACAGTGTGGCGGCGGTATGGTTCCGCAGGGCTGCTGAACAAGGGGAATTTCATGCGCAATACAACCTTGGTTGGATGTACGAAAAAGGCCGAGGAGTTTCCCAGGACTATAGCAAAGCGATTGAATGGTACACCAGAGCTGCGAAACAAGGGAATGCACCAGCGCAAGCCGCCATTGGCTGGATGTTTGATATTGGTAAGGGAGTGGCAGAAAATGACAGTATGGCGGTTGTATGGTACAGAAAGGCCGCTGAGCAAAATATTGCACCAGCGCAATACAACCTTGGTGTGATGTTTCAAACAGGCCGGGGAGTGGCAAAGAATGACAGTATAGCGGCAATCTGGCTTTCAAGGGCTGCGAAACAAGGACATGCATCAGCGCAGTATAACCTCGGTGAAATGTACGATTATGGTTTTGGAGTGGCAGAGGATGACAGTGCGGCTGTTGAATGGTACACCAGGGCTGCTGAACAAGGGGATGCAGCAGCGCAAAACAACCTTGGCGCGATGTACGAAAAGGGTCAAGAGGTACAGCAGGACTATATTAAGGCTATTGAGTGGTTTACCAAGGCTGCCGAACAAGGGAATGCAACAGCGCAATATAACCTTGGCGCGATTTACAATAATGGCGAGGGAGTGCCTCAAGACTATACCAAGGCAATTGAATGGTACGCCAGGGCAGCAGAACAAGGGGATGCAGGAGCGCAAAACAGCTTGGGCGTGATGTACGAAAACGGCCGTGGAGTGCCGCAGGACAAAAACAAGGCGATTGAGTTGTTTAACAAGGCAGCCGCACAGAGGCATGCTATAGCCTCCAATAATCTGGGAAGACTTATGTACGAACAGGGCGATTATGAAGGTGCAACTGAAAAATATTCCCAATCTTTGAACTTAGGCGGAAGCACCCTTGAAAATATTATTAGCCGGGTAGAGGCCAGCTTAGCCCTCGCTGACAGTGTCCTTACAAAGGGTAATATCAGTTTGGAGTCCCATCTTTACTTCCAGGCTATTCATTTTTTGGAACAAGCAATTGTGATGGCGGAAAAGGAAGACGCACCCAAAGGGAAACGTGCTGATCTACATTACAATTACGGATATGCGTTGGGCAGACTGTGGAACGTTTCTGTGTCTCAAAAGCTGATGGACTATGATAAATTAGATAAATCGTACGAGCAATTTGATAAATGTCTCGGTTATACTGCTGACCACGCTAAAGCGCTAAGTGCGAAATGGCAGGTGGATAATTTTCGTTCCTACCGGTCCCGTCAAAAATGCATGAATTTCGTGGCGCGTTTTATCCTTATTTTGCTGGGAGCGGTGTTGCTTATCCTTGCGGTGTGGTTATTGTGGTATAGTAAGCCGCGATACGGACGGTTCAAGCCCATGGAGCTTCTTGCGTACCTGGGGTCCGCCACCGGGCTAATACTTTTAGCTCTATTCTTGCCTCAGATAAGCAAAATGAAGATAGCCGGAATAGAGCTGGAACGGGCTCCTGGAATTAGCCAATCAATAGCACTGACCCCTGTATTAGATCGATCAACAGCACCAGCGATAGCCCACCCTGCTTTGGATACATTGGAAGTGCAACTGCCATCTTCTGCTCATTAGGTAACAAGGTAAATGTTCTGTCAGGAAAAAATCTTATCCACATATGCGTCCACGTCAAACGGCTCCAGGTTCTCCAGCTTCTCGCCCGTGCCCACCAGCTTTATCGGCAGTTTAAGCTCCTCGACAATCGCCACCGCGCAGCCCGCCTTGCTGGTCCCGTCAAACTTGGCCAGCACCAGCCCCGTAACCCCCAGCATCTTGTGGAACGTGCGCGCCTGGTTCGTGCTGTTCTGACCCAGGGTGGCATCCAGCACCAACAGCACCTCGTGGGGCGCGCCGTCCATACGCTTGCCCACCACCTTGTGCACCTTGGCCAACTCGTCCATCAGCCCGCCCTGGGTATGAAGACGCCCGGCGGTGTCCAGGATCAGCACGTCCACCCCCCGGCTCTGGGCCGCGCTCACCGCGTCGTACGCCACCGCCGCCGGATCGGAGCCGCTCTGCTGCTTGATTATCTCGCAGCCCAGCCGTCCGGCCCACAGCTCAAGTTGCTCGATAGCCCCGGCCCGGAACGTGTCGCCCGCACCCAGCAGCACTTTTTTGCCCTGGGCCTGAAAGAGGTGGGCCAGTTTGGCGATAGTGGTGGTCTTGCCCACTCCGTTCACCCCGACAGCCATCACCACCGTGGGGCCGGATGCCGCCTGGATAATCTCCCGGCCGCCGTTGGCCTGGGCGAATACCGCTTTCACCTCGCGACGGAACAGAGCACGGATATCGTCCTCGGTCTTTAGTTTGCCCTTCATGCCCTCGGCTCTCAGCGTATCGACAATGCGCAACGAGGGCCTCACTCCAAAATCGCTTTCCAGCAGCAGGCGCTCCAACTGCTCGATACTTGATGTGTCCAGCCCCCGGACCATCACCTCCACATCCATCAGGGCCACGTCCTTGATCCTGGTCCAGAGGGATTTTTTCCTGCGCTCTTCTTTTATGTCCTTTTTGCTGAAAAAACGACTCATTGCCCCGCCCCTTCCAACCATTGGTCAGCTAAAAACTTATCTCACGTTTCGCAGGCCATAATCTAAGCCCGGCCATGCGGTTTTGTCAATCGTGCCCGGCTGGACACGGCACGGAGCTTGCCATATATTATTCCTCTACGTTTCAATTATTTTCGCTAATAGCGATGATGTCGTAAAAAGTCATATTTGCCGATGGCAAAGCAAAAAGCTTCATATCCGAGGCGCGTGGATTTCGAGGAAAGAGGCGTACTTACGGTACGCCGCAGTGACGAGATAATCTATCGCAACGTGCGTAGATGGACTCTTTACGAAGCCATAATATATGGAGATGAAATAGTGCGCAGGATACCGTTCAAGCAGGCATTGCAGGAGCAGATTCTGGTGGTCGATGGGGCGATGGGAACTCAGATATACGCCCACGGGGTGCACCTGAGCCGTTGTTTCGATGAGATAAATCTCTCGAACCCCTACCTGATCAGCAAGATCCACCATGACTATATCGATGCCGGGGCCAGGGTGATCGAGACCAACACTTTTGGGGCCAGCAGGATCAAGCTAAACCGTTTTACCCTGGGCGACAGGCTGGAAGAGATAATAGCCGAGGGCTGCAAGCTGGCCCTCGATGCCGCCGATGACACCGCTGCATATGTGGCCGGTTCCGTGGGGCCGCTGGGACTCAGGTTGAACCACCCGGAGGGAATCGATCCAGCCGCGGCATCCGAGGCGTTCGAGGAGCAAATCAGGCTGCTGCTCGATGGCGGAGTGGATCTGCTGATGCTGGAGACTTTCGGCGACCCGGACGAGTTGGCTTTGGCCCTAAAGGTCGCGAGGAGATTGGAAAAAAAATTCCCGGTGGTCTGCAGCGCCGTGTTCGATCAGGACGGGAAAGTTCAGGGGCGCACCCCGGAGCAATACATCGAGCTGCTGCTGCCGCACAGGCCCGATGCCGTGGGGCTTAACTGCCGGCTCAGTATTGACAGGATGCTGCCCGTGCTGGAGCGCCTGCACCTCGCTGCCGGTGAGCTGCCGCTGTTGGCTATGGCCGATGCCGGCCAGAGCCGGGTGGTGGAGGACCGGGATATCTATCTCAGCACCCCGGAGTTTGTGGCCGACCATGCCCGCAGGGCCATCCAGGGCGCCGGGGTCAAGATGATCGGCGGTTGCTGCGGCACTAACCCGTCACATATCCGCGCAATCGCAGCCACGGTGCGTATGTTGCAGCCGGGGGCCAGCAATATAGAGGTAAAAGAGCGTAAGGCGGCCAGTGGTGACGGCCCTGCTGTGAAACTGACTCCCTGGAGCGAGAAAACTCCGTTCGCGGCAAAACTGGCCGCTGGAAAATTTGTCAGCAGTGTGGAAATTCGTCCGCCCCGGGGGCTCGATGACAGCCGGATAGCAGAGGCGATCAAGGGACTGGCAGCCGCGGGGGTGGATGCGATGAATATCCCCGACGGCCCCAGGGCCACGGCGCGCATGCACCCGGTGCATATCGCCAGCCGCCTCAATAGCCAGCCGGAGAAAATAGAGGTGATAGTCCACTACACCTGCCGCGACCGTAACCTGCTGGGCATGCAGGCTGATCTTCTTGGAGCCTGGAAACTGGGCCTGCGCAACATCCTGGCTGTCACCGGCGACCCGCCCAAGCTGGGAGACTACCCGGATGCCACCGCCGTGTTCGATGTGGACTCTATCGGGCTGATCGGTATTCTGGACCGGCTCAACCACGGCGAGGACCTGGCAGGCAGGCCGCTGGGAGAGCCCACCTGTTACCTGATCGGCGCGGGCTGCAACCCGGCTGCTGTCGATCCGGGCAAGGAAGTCGAGAGGTTGTGGGCCAAGATCGAGGCCGGGGCCGAGTACGTGTTCACCCAACCGGTGTTCGAGCAGGAACTGCTCGATAAGTTCCTGAGCCGGGCGGGCAAGCTGACCGTGCCCGTGCTGGCGGGCTACTACCCGCTCTACAGCTATAATAACGCCCAGTTCCTGCACAACGAGGTGCCGGGGATGAATATCCCGGACCACGTGCGCGCCCGCATGAAAGCCGCCACCAGCAAGGAAGAGGCCCAGGCGACTGGTGTTGAAATCGCCCGCGAGGCCCTGCAATCCATTTACGACAGGGTGCAGGGAGCCTATATCATGCCCCCGTTCGATAAGTGGCAACTGGCCGCGGCCGTGCTGGAGGGTATTATCGACAAGCCCGCCGGGGCTTAGCTGCACGTGGGAAGTGCGGGAGAAAATCAGCAAGGTTTATACGTTTGGTTTTAGCGGAGATATTGATGCGTGACACAATGATATTTGAGAGTAGGGGAGGGTTTCAAACCCTCCCCTGCTTGCTTGCGGGACTGGCGTTTAGATTCAACAACAGGAACAATCCTAATCTCTTTAAAACTGTCCATTCAAATGCAATAGCGGCTTTACTATGGACCACTCGTCAGACAGCCTTGATCTCAAAATAGCTAAATCCTTTTTAGACGGCTGTGGATTAAAAGCCTCGCGCTATCCAAAAGGCAAAGGGATTAATGAACTCACTCCCGATTTTAAGGTTTTTTCAGGTACTAACCATGTATTTAACTGCGAAGTAAAAAGTCTCAGCGAAGATGATCGCTTCGATGTTCTATTGGATGCTGCACCCCCCGGCGAAATAGTGGGTGGAGTGTTTTCTGAAACAATATTCAATCGCATTTCAAGCCATGTCCATAAAGCCGCAAAGCAATTATGTGCAGTTAATCCGAAAAGAGACATCCCTAATGTCCTCGCCATTATCAACCATGATAAAAATGCAACTCATTTAGACTTTCACGGCGCGGCAACTGGCAACGCCATTTTAGATTCTGGTGTCGAACTCCCTATTTATGAGTACTATTCTAAGGGCCGCATAAAAAATGACCTACCTCACTTGCACCTTATTTTGTGGCTTGATGATTTAACTTCTGATTGGCTCTTTTTCATCGAATGTGACCCTGCCCATGATAAACTTTTAAGGAGTCTTTTAAGCAATCTCCCTAAAAGACCCAAGCCATTAGACGTAAACTCCCTATAAAACTTTTTAATCGAAAAAAATTCCTCGCAGCTTGCTGCGGGGTAAGCTGTTGCATTTGCAAGACGAGCAGCATAAATCCCCCCCCTGGCCCCCCTTTTGAAAAGGGGGGCCAGGGGGGGGATTTTTCAGATACCTCGAAGCTCTGCTGCGGGGTAGTTCATTATTATCAGTTGCCTGCATTGGTCGTTTGGCCTATATTGTTATAGATAGGTGCTTTAGCAGTATCCTGAGCGCTGCCCGCATATATCGAAAATAAATCCGTATTTTCGCTTGACTACAAGCATATTTTGGGTTAGAATAGCATTGGTGCATGTAAGTAATGCATGATACGTATGGCAAATGCACCATCGGTTCCCCAAAACCCACAGGAAAGCCCGCGCCATGAGACTCAAGTCTGTCGAAATAAGCGGTTTCAAATCCTTCGCCAACAAGGTCACGCTCGAGTTCCCGGGCGGTATTACCGCCGTGGTCGGTCCCAACGGCTGCGGTAAGACCAACGTTATCGAGGCGATCCGCTGGGTGCTGGGTGAGCAGAGCGCCAAGACCCTGCGCGGTGAGCGGATGGAGGAGGTGATATTCAACGGTACGGCCCAGAAAAAACCGCTGGGCATGGCCGAGGTGCGCCTCAATTTCGATGATCCTGAGCGCGAGATGGGCCTGGACTCCGATGATTTTACAGTGGGCCGCCAGATTTTCCGCTCCGGCGAGAGCAACTACATGATCAATAAGAACCCCTGCCGCCTCAAGGATGTCCAGGACCTGTTCATGGACACGGGTATGGGCAGCAACGCCTACTCGATCATCGAGCAGAAAATGGTCGAGGCGATCCTCTCCGACCGGGCCGAGGAACGCCGCTTCCTGTTTGAGGAGGCAGCCGGGATTCAGAAATACAAGCAGCGCCGAAAGTTTGCCCTGCGCAAGCTGGAAGCCACCGATGGCGACCTTCTGCGTATTGATGATATTGTCGGCGAGGTGCAGCGCACGGTTAACAGCCTGGGCCGTCAGGTGAGCAAGGCCCGCCGCTTCAAAAAACTCAGCGACAAGCATCGCCGGGTGGCTGTCACCCTGGCCCGCGAGGAACTGCTCAGGCTCAAGGACGAGTTGGAGCCGCTGACTTCCCGTCTGGCCGAGCTGCGTGACCAGATTGCTGGCCTCTCGGCCCGCGAGGGCACACTGGCAGCCCGCAGCGAGGAACTCCACGACAGAATCAACCATCGGCGCAGCGAGGCCGAAATAGTTTTTGCCGCGCTCGCTGAGCTGAACCGCACTATCCGTGAGGCCGAGGACGAGCAGACTGTCAATGCGCAGAAAAATATCGCCGGACGTCAGTGGATAGAGGAGAGCGCAGGGAGACAAAAGCGGCTGGCGGAGAATATCGAGCGGCGCAGGAAAGAACTGGAGGAGCACACCTCCCGCCTGGATGACCTTCGCCAGGAAGTAGCTCTCTGCAAGGAAGAGCATGCTGTCGCCCGTCGCATGTCCGAGGAAAAACGCGAGCAGATGGAGCAGGCCAGAGGCCGGTTGGCCGCTATCCAGACCGAGCGCGAGAGCCTTGTGCAACGGGTTACCACCTGCACGAGCAAGGCCGAGACTCTTGCCGATGCAGTAGCTTACGAACAGCAGCGGGCCGGGCAGAATGCAGAGCGGGCAGCGGAACTGGAAGCCGTACTTGCCGAGGCGGAGAAGAAGCTGGAGGCCGCCCGCGGTGAGGAGCTTAAGGCTGGGGAAAGCCTCAAGGTTGGCCGGGCGTCAATCGATGAGAAGGCTGAGCGACTCGATAACCTCCGCGAGCAAATCGATACCCTGCGTGAGCATCTGTCAGCGGCGAGTGTGCGCCGCGACGGGCTTGCAGCCGAGCACGAGTTGCTGGAACGCCTTCAGCGCGAGATGGAGGGCTTCGGCGAGGGCGTGCGCGAGCTGCTCTCGGGCGATCGCAACCCGGACGGCCTGGAAACGGTGGCCGCCGAGGTGTTTACCACCGAGTCGCGTTTTGAGCAGGCCGTGGAAGCCGCGGTGGGTATGCGTCTGCAGAGCATTATCACCCGCGACACCGGCGCAATGCTGGAGGCTATCGGCAAACTTCGCAGCTCCGGCAGCGGTGTGGCCACGTTTATCAGCCGTGATCTTGTAAACAGCAGCGATACTACCGGCGGCCAGCGCCTCAGCGGTGAGGTGGTTGCCTACTGCGAGGATGTGGTCAGTTGCGACACCTCCTATGATTTCCTGCGTAAACTGCTGTTCGGCGGTGTGGCGATAGTAGAGAACCTGGAAGCGGCGATTGCCCTGCAGAAGAAGAACGACAGGCCGCTGCACCTGGTTACTCTCAATGGCGAGACCTTGCAGAACTACGCGGTATCCGGCGGCGCGGTTTCCGAGAAGAAATCTGGAACCGCCCTGCTCAAGCGTAAGCGCCGGATCGAGGAAATTGTGACCGAGCTGGCCGTGGCGGTCAAGGAAGTGGATCAGCTCAAGAGGCAGCTTGGCGGCACGCAGGAAGCATATCAGGGTGCCGAGGCCGAGCGCGAGGAACTTCGCAGCCGCCGCGCAACTCTGGAGGAAGAGCTGGGACAGTTGCGCTCACGGAGTACACGCCTGGAACTGGACGCTGGTACGGTGCGCAGCGAGCGTGATTCCGCCGCCGCCCAGTCGTCCCAGGCGGGCGAGAAGGCCGGACAGCTTACGACTGAGCGCGAGGAGCTGCTGGAGAAGGGCAAGGGCGCCCAGGCCGGGCTGGAGAGTTTCAGCGAGCAGATAGTAAACTCCCGCCGCCAGGTGGAGAGCACGGTGCGGGCCCAGCAGGAGGACGGCGAGAACCTTCAGGACGTAAGCGTGCGGCTCACCGAACGCAGGACTCGTCTGGCCGAGTTGGAAAACAGCCGGAACCTGCTGGAGCGCGAGCATCACACGGCGGCCAGTGAGTCGCAGCGGCTTGAGGTGGAAATCGCTCTGCGTCAGGAACTGTTGAGCAAGCTGGCTGTGCGTGAGGACGAGCTTAAGGCTAAGTTGGATGAATCGTTCGGCAAGCGGCAGGGGTTGCTCAAGGCCAGGGAGGACCACGAGCAGGAACTGAGCAGTCTGCAGAGTGAGATCGGTGAGATTGACGGGACGCTGAACTCGATTCGCCGTGAGCGCGAGCAGGCCAATGAGGACCGTCACATACTTGAGCTTGAGCTTGAGCGGAGCACCTCGCGCCGTACTTCTATAACAGAGCGCATGCGGGATAATTTTGGCCTGGGCATGGACAACCTGCCCGCGGATTTCGAGTTTTTCCCCAACGAGGAAGAAGCTGAGAAGGAAGAGACCGCCGATGCGTCGCTGGTGGAGGAGTTGCATGATAATATCCAGAAGCTGGGCCCTGTCAACGTGCTGGCGATTGAGGAGTACGACCAGGAAAAGGAGCGGCTGGATTTCCTGACCCAGCAGCGCGATGACCTTGTGAGCGCCCGCTCCAGCCTGCTCAAGTTGATCGAAGAGATCAACAAGACCGCCAGCGAACGGTTCCTTGACACGTTCTCCAAGGTTCAGGACAATTTTCAGGAGATATTCACATCGCTGTTCGAGGGTGGGCAGGCGCATATCCAACTGGCTGATGAGAGCGATCCGCTGGAAAGCCCGATTGAAGTTGTAGCCCGGCCGCGCGGCAAGAAGATGCTGGGTCTGGCTCTGCTCTCCGGTGGTGAGAAAGCTCTTACCGCCCTGGCGCTGCTGTTTGCTATCTACACGGTAAAACCCTCGCCGTTCTGCATTCTCGATGAGGCCGACGCGCCGCTGGACGATGCTAATATCGACCGGTTCCTGACGATTATCCGCCGTTACTCCCGCAATACACAGTTTATCATTGTTACCCACAACAAGCGGACAATGGAGTTTGCCGACTGCCTTTACGGGGTTACGATGCAGGATGCGGGTGTGTCAAAAGTGGTCTCGGTCAGCCTGAGCCAGGTGAGCGAGGAGGGCCGGATAGAGCAGAACGCGCCGGCGCCTCAGACTGTTGGTTAAGCCCGCCGGGCGCATTTTCACTGCAACTTTTTTCCCTTTCCCCGGTTTGTCAAAAGAGAAACAGATTCGTTTATATCGGTTCGATTTTTTTTACAAGCCCTGCAAGTGCTTTATATGCAAGCAATTGTAATAAACTTGTTGCGTTATTGCTAATATTGATTTATTATTATCAAACCTATACACGCTCCTTCACGACGAGGGAATTAATTTGGGAAATATGCCGAAAGTAATTAAGGGCTTCAAAGAAGAGACCAGCACGATCAGTTATCCCGAGGCTATTGACGAAGCCGGGCGCTGTTATCTGTGCCACGATGCTCCCTGCCAGAAGGCCTCACCGGTTGAGACCGATATTGCCGGATTCGTTTCCCGGATGCGTTCTCGTAATTTCCGCGGCGCCTTGCGTCTGATCAAGGAAACTAATTTTTTCCCCGGTATCACCAGCCGTGTCAGCCCTTATGACGAGCAGTGCGAGGCGGACTGCCTTCACAAGCGCTACGGTGGTTCGATCCAGATCGGTGAACTGGAACGTGTGCTGTCAGATTTCGACCGTCGCTCCAAACGGCCCTACCTGCCCGAGATACCCGAAAGTATTGGTAAGAACGTGGCGATAGTGGGCAGCGGACCTACGGGTTTGAGCGCAGCGGTGGAACTTGTGCTCAATGGCTGCAAGGTGATTGTCTACGAAGCGGCCCGGGTGGCCGGTGGCGTGTTCACCAAGGGTGTGCCGAGTTACCTGATCAGCGATGATGTGATTGACCATGAGGTGGGCAGTGTGCTGGCGCTGGGAGTGGATATGGTAACCGGGATTAACGCGGGCGAGAGTATCAACCTGACCAGCATGAAGCAGAGTTTCGACGCGCTGCTGCTAACTATAGGCATGGGGCAGTCGAATCGTATGGATTATGAATACTGCAAGAAGGCTGATGTTTTTACGGGAGCTGAAATCCTCGAATCGCTCAAGCTCAAGGAAAAACGGCTGCGCCTGGGAGAGAAAATATTGATAGTGGGTGGCGGCAATGTCGGTTTGGATGCGGCCACCGCACTGCTTAAGCTGGGGATCAAGGAAGTTACCGTGATCTATCGCCGCGACCGCGAGCACATGCCTGTGTTCGAGTCCCGCTTCCGCATGGCCCAAGAAAACGGCATGAAAATAATATATCGCACAACGCTCGAAGGGCTTGTCTTCGACGACGTGGGAGCGATTATCGGTGTGAAGCTTAAAAAGACGGAGTTGAAGGAAAAGGAAGAGGGCCGAGTTGAGGCCGTACCCATAAGCGACAGCGAGTACATGATGGAAGCAGACACTGTGATCTACGCCATCGGCCAGCAACTCGATCGTGCCCTGGTGGATCAGTTCATGCTTGAAACCAACGAGATGGGGCGGATCACAATCGATCCGGCGACAAACAAAACAAGCGACCCGTTTATCTTTGCCGCCGGCAGTTGCGTGGAACGGATAGACACGATCACCACTGCGCTGGCAAAGGGGCAGCAGGTGGCGCGAAAAATGGTGGGCTGTATGCTGGATCAAAGCGGCGGCAGGTAATCGTTCCTCACCCCGGTGCATTTGCCCGGACGACTTTCTACAGGAAAGAGTAATGGACGTCAATCTCAAGGTTAAATTCTGCGGTGTTCATCTGATAAATCCTTTTGTTGTCTCACAGGTGCCGCCAAACGGTGAGCTTGAGACAATCATGGCCCAGCTCAAGGCTGGCTGGGGCGGCGTACTGTTGCGCACTGCAAGCCTGAACGTGGATCCAAAGAGACAGACCGCGGCGCGCATACGCCAGAGTACACCGTTTTACCGGGGGATTGATTTCGAGGAAAAACGCGCTGTTGATCTTGGCTGGATCGAGCCGGAGTCGCTGATGCCGGTTGAGGAGGCCGAATCAACTATTGCCACTATCAAGGAAGCTTATCCGGACCGGGCGGTGATTGGTGCGATGGTTGGGCGCAACCGCGATGAGTGGTTAAAAGTCAGCCGCCGGTTGAGCCAGGCGGGCGCGGACATAATCGAGTGCGATTTATCGGTCTCAGCCGATGAATCCGGTACGGCTGGGCCGCGCGTGGCCGATGACCTGAAATTGATGGAGAAGGCCGCCCGTTATGTTAGAGAGGGTGCGCGCAACACGCCGATAATCTTCAAGATTCCTGGCATGCTGAACGCGAAGGCACATGTGGTGGATATTCTCAAGTCGGCGGACGCCGAGGGAATCAGCCTGTTTTATGAGCCGAAAGGTGTGCCCGGAATCAATCTGACCAATTTCGTTCCGTTTCCCAATGTAGGGGCCAAGAGTACTCTCAGCACAATGGGTGGCGCGGGAATCAAACCCTATACACTGGGTGTGCTGGCCGAGTGGGGCAAGGTCAACAAGGGCCTTGAGATATCGGCGCTGGGCGGCGCTTACGACTGGCGGGACTGCATTGAGTATATCCTGATGGGCGCCAAGTTGATCCAGTTCCATGGCGCTGTGCTGCAGCGTGGAGTGCAGTTGGTGGACGATCTTTACAGCGGAGTGGGAGATTACCTTAACGAGAAGATGATCTCCTCGCTGGATAAGCTTGTGGGCAAAAGCCTGCCGTTTTTCACCACCCCGGAGAAACTGCCCCGCACTGGCCGTGTGGTGGCCGCTATTGACGAGGAAACTTGTATCCGCTGTGGGATCTGCTACCAGGTCTGCGAGGGACTGGGGTATCACGCGATCACTATGGACGACCAGCGCATACCCACTATTGATAAGAAGAAGTGCATGGGCGACGGTCTCTGTGTGGCCAGTTGTCCGGTATTTAATTGCATGAGCCTGCGAAGGGTTTCAAGCAAGTAAGGCGCCCTGGCAGCTGCCACGGCGCTCAAGTTCCAGTTCTATCATCCGCAATGTGTCCTGTTTGCCCCGTCCGCACCATTGAGGCTCCAGCAGGCCGTCTCCTTTTACGTCCACGGCCAGGCGCTGGATGATGATTTCCGGCGGCAGACGTTCGAGAAAATCGCAGACCAGACCGACGTATTCCCCCTGACCCAGCAGATTTATCTCCCCAGCGCGCCACTGATCCGCCAGCCGGGTACCTTCCATAACGTGCAGGCAATGTATTTTTACCGACTCAACTTTGTGGTTGACCAGAAAATCGGCGGTCGCCAGCATCGTTTCCCGGTCCTCGCCGGGCAGCCCCAGGATAATATGGGCGCAGACAGGCAGGCCCCGCCTGTGGGCACGTTTTACCGCCGAGGAGAAGTCCGCGGCGCTGTGGCCCCTGTTGATCCGGCGCAGGGTGGTGTCGCTGGCGGACTGAAGGCCAAGTTCCAGCCATGTCAGGTAGTGGTCACGATAGGAGGCGATCAGTTCCAGTACCTCATTATCCAGGCAGTCAGGGCGAGTGGAAATGAACAGACCCACTACTTCGGGAAAACCGCGAATGGATTCATAGGCGCATCGCAAAACATCCAGCGGTGCATGAGTGCCCGTGAACGCCTGAAAGTAGGCGATAAACTTTTTGGCCTTGAAGCGATGGCCCATGTACTCGATACCGTGGGCGAGTTGCTCTTCCAGGGGCAGGGCAGGGGCAGAGGCGCTGGTGTGATGGCTGAAACTCTCGTTATCGCAGTAGGTGCAGCCGCCGGTTCCACGGGTGTTGTCACGGTTGGGGCAACTGAACCCGGCGTCCAGGCCGATTTTCTGCACACGGCAGCCGAATGTTTCGCGAAGATAAGAGGCGAAAGAGCGGTAGCGTTTTGTTTTGTCGAGATTCGGGAACATGAGAGGGCGCCGCGAGAATGTCATACAGGAGGAGCCGGGGCAACTTCAGCTTGTAGCTCAACCGTCTGTTCGGCCTGCCCCTCGCGCTCGACAACAGTTGCCCGCACGCCAATATTGAATATTTGCTCACGAAGGAAAACAGCCTGAGATTCGTTTTCGAACGCACCGGAATATAACCGGTAGAGCGGCATGCTGGTTGAATCCTGCTCCAGCAACTGGACCATGTAGGCCGGGATGTGGTTGGTTTCCAGTTTTTCAATAACCGATTGCAGCGAGTCGGGGTCGCTGGCCTCGGCAACCATCAGGGTCAGGGGCGTGTGCCTGGTAATTGCGCCGCCGTTGATCCCATCGGTAATCCCCGAAAGGCGAAGAGCGGAAGCGAGGTTCAGCAGAGCAGTGTCGCCCTTGCCCGATGAACGGTACATACCCATGTAGAGTCTGTTCCAGTTGCCCAGACTGTCCAGTAACAGCGGCACCACGAACACATCTTCCAGGCCGTTCTCGAGCAGCCTGTCACGGGCGGCCATGGCCTGTGTCAAATAGCGGTAGGAGCCGATCTGGATCGAATAGCCAAGTTTGTCGAATTTGGGCGGCAGTGGGATTCTGCTCAGCGAGTCCGCCACAGCGGCGCTGTCCGCGGCGGCCTTTCTAAGAGCCTGCTCACGCTGTTGATCCTCTTCATCAGTATTGGAAATAAGCCCGGCCAGGCCGCTAAGGGCCGGCATCTGACGGGCAAGTTCGCTGACGTAGCCCCCCCTCCAGATAAAGAACAGGCCGAAACCAACAACCAGCAGCATTATCAGCATCACCATCGATTTGCTTTTAGAGCCAGCCTTTTTCTTTGATTTTTTTCCGCCCTTGCCAGCGGCTTCCGGTTGGACGTCATCGATTTCATCGAGCTGGTCCAGGGTAATTCCGCCAGCGATATCGTCAATGTCGTCGGTACCGGATAACAACTCGTCCAACTCTTCGTCGTCGGGAACGTCAGGGACGTCTTCGTCCTCAACTTCCTCTTCCACGGCCTCTGGAGTTTCGGCCTCCCCGGATATTTCATCTAACTCTTCGGTCTCGGCTGTTTGCGCGGAGTCCTCCGGCCCGGTTTCCTGCTGGGCTGCCTCGGGAGCATCCTCGCCCTCAACTCCGGCGGTGGTATTTATCTCGTCATCCAACGATTCAAGATCGCCGGTTTCCAACTCTTCCAGTTCATCGTCATCCAACTCAGCCACTTCTTCAATGGCCTCGGCCTCAACTTCGTCCCCGGTTTCCGCCACGGCTTCAACAACTTCTTCCCCTTCCCCGGCGGCTTCGGTTTCGATCGGAGCATCGCCCTCGGTAATATCGATCAAGTCTTCCTCGACCGGTATTGCCTCCTCAGGCTCTTCGGTTACAGCCTCTTGATCCACGTCGATGTCTTCTGTCGCGGCTTCTGTTTCCAATTCGGGCTCGGGTTCCGCTTCAGCCTCAAGCTCCGGTTCGATGCTCTCCGTTGCTTCCTCGGCTGCCGCGGGATCGTCTTCCGGCGAAACAGCTTCCAATTCCTGTAAATCTTCCTCGTCCTGGGCCTCGCCCAGTGGGTTGCTGTCGAGTTCAAGATCGGGTTCGGTGCTTTCGCTCTGATCGCTTGTTTCGCGGAACTTTTCGATCACCGCCAGGGCTTCTTCATCCATCTCTCCCTCGCTGGCGGGATCGGCGGCAGGCGTCGTTTCCTGCTCTTGCTCGTCCTCATCGTCCAGGTCGTCGTCGCTGAACAGAGCTTCGCTATCGATTTGCTCATCATCCGTAGCAGCGGTCTCGGTTTCACTCTCCGCTACTTCTCCGGTCTGCTCACCGTCCACTTCAGGTTCATCCTGTTCCGGCGGAATCTCATCGGCTGCCAGTTCTTCCGGTTCGGCGGTTTCTTCTCCGGGTAGTTGAATATCTTCCGCGTCGATTTCGGACAGGTCCGGGATTGCTGGAGCCGCAATTTCTTCTTCAGCCTCGGGTTCATCAATCACAGCGGGCTCTTCAGGCTCCGGATCGGCCGGCACGGGGAGTTCTTCCAAATCCGTGGAGGTCTCGCTGTCTTCCGTCTCAACAGTATCCCCGGCAACAGCTTCCGCCGGGGCAGGCTCGTCTTCGTCCAGGAACAGCAGTTCATCGGGAAGGAATATTTCCTCGTCATCTTCCCCTGCATCCGGTTTATCGGTTGCCGCGCCCGCAGGTGCGTCGCTCAGGGCTGGTAACTCAATATCGCCGAAAGTGCTATCGGCCACTCCATCATCCACGCTGTCTTCCAGGGAGCGCTGGCCGGGCAGTTTTTCGCTGTCAAGGGAGATACCATCGGCTTTGAGTTGAGTAACTTCCTCTTGCGCCGGAGAAGGCACATCGGCGGGAGGCTCGGTTTCTTCCAGGAAGTTGTCGATTTCAGCGGTTATCTCGCCATCTTCGTCCTGAGGCAACCCGTCGGTTTCCGCTGGCTGGTCCGGGGCGGTTATTTCAGCGGTCGCCACTACAATTTCCGGTTCCTCTGCGGATTCGGCGGGCAGATCGGCCTCATCAGGAGATTCCACACTTTGCTGGGATACGGCCTCTTCTTCGGCTTCAGGCAACTCGTCGGTTTCCAGTGGTTGGTCCGGAGCGGTTATTTCAGCGGTCGCCTCTACAATTTCCGGTTCCTCTGCGGATTCGGCGGGCAGATCGGCCTCATCAGGAGATTCCACACTTTGCTGGGATGCAGCCTCTTCTTCGGTTTCAGGCAACCCGTCGGACTCCGCTGGCTGGTCCGGCACCGCCAGATCCGCGGGTTTTTCTTCGCTCTCGGGCTCCTCCACTGTTTCCACTGGCGGCTCGGTGTCGAGCCAGACGATTTTAAGCTCAGTGCCGGGGGCCAGACTAGCCTCGAGTTGCTCGAGCGTTGAGGGCAGAGCCTGCTGCGAATCGATATCGAGGCGGCCCGAGAAAACCATCACGGTGCCGGTCTTGGCCATCGCGGCCAGAGCTGGAAATTTGTTTATCGGAGGGCCTAGCAGCAGCACCGTGGCATCTGGAGCGGAAGCACTGAGGCTGTCGATCAGATCGCCCCAGCCGGAATTTGCGTAGATTTCATCCGCACGGGGGGTGAACGTGCCCGGAGAGATTACTTTAAAAGAGGTGTCATCGGGGCCGGGTGAGATGATACGGTCGGCGCTGATACCGTAGAGGAAATGGTCGCTGATCCCCTCATCGCCGGAATGCCCCAGCAGCGAGGTGTGCGGATTCGCGATATCCATATCGACAACGATTGTCTCCGCAGCGGAGGCTGTTGCCGCCCCAAGAGCGTTTTCGAGAGCCTGGCGTGTTGCGGGAGAGGAATCGAGAGGCAGCAGGGCAACAACTTCGGCATTGCCCGAAGTCATTACTCCGGAGGCGGCAAGTTCATCCCGGTCAACGGCGGAGAATGAGTGTTGCAGGCGGGGAAAACGGTCGTTCAGTTCCCCGGCCAACTCTTCGCCGATAAACGAGTGCCTGGAGTTAAGTTCCTGGATATCTGCGGTAAATTGTTCCATCGCTAGCTGGTGAACCTGACCGCAAGTTCCTCGGCCCCGCCCTCGTCACTGTCACGGATGATTGTGAGGTTGTCCGGGATATCTACACCCAAGTCGGCCAGGCTGTCCCTTCCTGTTGACGATCAGCGCCACGCGTGCGCCCATCCTGCTCAGCAACCAGGCCAGCCCTGGACTACCGGTAACCACCCGGTCACAATAGGCCAGAGCGCCGACCATTTGCCGGAGGTTATCGAAGAAAACCAGGTGAGCGCTGAGTTGTTCGTTTTTTTTCAGTTCCGCGGCCGGCGCCAGGTTACCTGCCACCATCATCCGTAACGGCTCGTACCGGGCGGCCAGTCTGACACAAGTGCGTTGCAACAATCGTTCCATGACCTTATCGCCTGGACTTACCTCGGGAGCGAAACCGATAAAAGCTCCACTTCCGCGAGAACTCTTCCGTTGGCGAATAAACCGCTGGGCGCGCTGGCGCTCCGAATTGGTCAGGGACAACGATATGTCGGGCGATCCCCCGGGGAAATCCAGTTTAAGGGCGCTGAGCAGATGAACCAGGCGGTCTATCTGTCCGCCGTCGCTGCCGCTTCTGACTATCAGGTTGTAATACTTGTCGTTCTTACCCCGGCTTACGCCTGTCCTGACATTGGCGCCGCTGGCGTATGTCAGCAGGGCTTCGGCCCGTCCGCCCGAGCCCAGGTTGAGACCCCAGTGGTAATCATGCCTTCGCAGTTCGGCGCTCAGGCGACGGAATCCGCTGTCGAGTTGATGAGGGGTGCGATTAGCCCAGGGCCAGGTTTTTACCAACTCTAATCCTTCGAACAGCTCGGCGTGGCGGGGATCAAGCACGATACCTATTTCAGTCGATGGGAACTTCCGGCGAATCGCAGGGATAAAGCAACTGGTCAGGCAGGTGCCAGCAAGATCCTGATCAGCTATCAGCAGGATTCTCTCGGGAGTGTTGAGATAGCGGCCGAATTCGACAGGCTCGTGGTCCCGTGGGAGACGGAATACGCGCTCAATCAGGCTGTCGGTTTTAACCAGGATGTTTTCCAGCAGAGCGGAAACCATGGCCTTGGCCCTTACAGGGTGGGAATGTGGCTAATGCCTATCTCAAGGGGCTTGGCAGGGTCGTTCTCCTTGCGACTGAATTCCACTAATATTAAAGTTAATGTTAGTGTTTGTCAACGCAATATGGTATTTGTCGAATTATAATAATTTAGGCTGGTTAAAGGCGAAAAGGCTGATAACCGGTTCAGGCGTTAGCGCGGGAAAGGATGAAATTGTTCTCAGGCGGAAAAAAAGTAGCACATCTGGCAGAATATGCCGCGGTTCGCGCGGCGGTTGTCATGCTGGGGGTGCTTGACGAGCGGCAGGCGCACGGCCTGGGCCGTGCCTTGGGAGGGTTTGTCTGGAATGTGGTTCGAATCCGCCGCAAGCTGGTGATCGAAAGTCTGCGGAGGACTTTCCCGCAGGCGGCCAACGATGAACTGAACCGGCTGGGCCGCGAGAGCTACCGTAACATGGGCGCGGTGTTTGTCGATGTGTTCCGCATCCATCGCCTGAGCAACAGCGAGATGGCGGAAAAAGTGACCTTCCGTAACCGTGAGGTGCTTGAAGATGCTCTGGCCGGGGGAAAAGGAGTGGTGAATGTGGCGTTTCACTATGGCAACTGGGAGTTGATGGGAGCCAGGGCGGCCCGGGAGGGCTGGCCGCTGGATGTGATCGCCCGCCCGCAGACCAACCCGCTGTTCAACAGCTATGTCAACGCCTTGCGGGAGTCAAACGGGATGCGGCTGGTGAATGTGCGCGGTTCCTCGGGAAGGATCGCAAAAGCTCTCAGGGGGGGACGGATTGTGACGTTTCTTGCCGACCAGGACGCTCACCAGGTGGGTGTGTTCGTACCGTTCCTGGGCCGGCCCGCCTCAACCCCGATCGGCCCGGCGCTGTTCGCCTGGAAGATCGGCAGCCCGCTGGTGATCTCGCTGATGCTGCCTGTTGGCGATGGCCGCTGGGAAGTTCAGTTCGAGCGTGCGCCGCGGCCCGCAACCGATGACCGGGATGATTTTATCTCTCAACTGACAGCATACTATACCCGTCGGCTGGAGGAGCAGGTGCGCAAAGCTCCGGAGCACTGGTTCTGGCCGCACAAGAGGTGGAAGACCGAGGAAAGGTAAGGTTAATAATTCTGTGTCTATACAAATTATTGCCAAACATGAATATACTTAATGATTTATCTTCAAGTTATAGTTAAATGATTTTCTTAATTAGCTTCTCCTGAAGTTCTTTTAACAATTCAATAGGAGGGGATGTATATTGAAATTGCTCGAATATTTGCAATGCAAACTTCAAGGAATAATCTCTTGACTGTGTTAGCAATTGACTTACGCTATATTTATTTCTAATCTCAATGCTATTTTGGGGACATTCATAAATATCTATATTTCTTAGATTGGAGTCTGGAACAATTACTCGATTTTGAGTTTGATGTAGCGTTACAGAAATTTCAAGACTATCCGCGAGTATGTTTTTTTCTGCTAAGCGAGAAGTAAATTCAAAAATTTCAGTGATTAGAAAAAGTGTATTAGTTGGATATAAAATACCGCTTTCTTTGAAATCTTTGCTTATATTCTTTTTGTCAAGATCTTCTCTGAAAATAAAAAAGTGTACAAATTGGCAGCTTCTATAAAATCTCCAGTACTCTTTAAAGCCGAACATACTGCTTGCCCAAGAAAGAATATAATCTTCAATTGGAATAGTATTTCTGTTGGATAAATGTGGATAACTCCAGCCTCTCAAGCTAACCTGACAATCTCTTACAAGTTTTATAATATCATCTAGTCTTTCAATATTATCTTTCTTAAAGATGTTTGGCCTAATAATGACTTGCCAATATGGTAAGTTTTTTATTTCATTCAAAAATTCTTGGGAAGATTCTAAGCGCTTATTCATCGAGAATGTCCCCTATTTGTTTATCAAATTCTTCACTCGCTGCTTCTTCCACTTCTTTCGCTGGTAACAATCCAAGATCAGAGAGGTATTCGAGTCGTTTTCTTACTTCTTTAAAACCGGCTAAATCCAATATTTCTCTCATTTCTGTTTGAGTGTTTATCTCAGAAGTCTCAACCATACGGTTTGAACGTGTATAAATCGCACCCTTTCGCAATAATCTATCATAATCTTTCTTGCAAATTACAGGTATATCATCGAATTCTTGTACTGAGAGCAGAATATAATTCTGGTTGTTGTATTCAATTTTGTCAACGCGAATTCTTACGTACGGATCAGCAAACTCATTTGTGGAAGCATTTATATGGTCTTCGTTGTACGAGGCTAATTCTTCATCGCTTAGCCCTTGAGGTTCAAAAGTGCCATCATCATTTTGTTTTATCCCAACTATTAAGTATCCGCCATCTCTTATGTTTGCCATACCCATAGCTGTTTTCACAATTTTATATTTCAACGCCAGCCAACCGGCTGGGCCTTTGAATTCTAAAAAACGCTCCTCATGGCCAATCTCTATTAACCGTTTGAATGTGCTATCATCCGCCATGATACCTTGCCCGTTGTTTATGTCAGATGTTATTCATACATAAATAATAAAATCATCGGTCATGTATAGGAGAAAAAAGATATTGACTCCTCTGCTCCCTTGACCAATCTCAACCTTCCTAGTATATTCCCGAAACCAATCGAAAGATATCGAAAAGAGCCGCTATCCCTGTTCCAGCGTTTACCTTAACAGAAAATGTAGCATGTTTACCGAGGAACGCCAGCAGAAAATCCTGGAGCTGATCCAGCAGACAGGCAAAATCCGCATCTCCGAGCTTACCGAGCAGTTCGGGGTCAGCGAGGTCACTCTTCGCAACGATCTCTCCACCCTGGCGCGCAAGGGCTACCTTACCCGCACCCACGGTGGAGCGCTGCTTCAGGAAAGCAGTATTTTCCCCGGCAAGGCACGCCTCTCGTTCGGGGGCAAGGATGTGCCTCACCTGGCCGCCAAACGCGCTATCGGCCGCAAGGCGGTGGAGTATGTGGAAAGCGGGATGAATATCCTGCTCGATGCCGGCACCACTATCCTCGAGATTGCCCGCAACCTTCACGGCTTCCGTGACCTTACCGTGATCACCGACTCGATCCCCGTGGCTGTGGAACTATCGGGCGAGGAAGAGATCACTGTCCTGCTCACCGGCGGGGTTCTTCGCCCGGCCAGTCTGGCCGTTATCGGCCCGGAGAGCTGGTCGATGCTGAAGAATATCCACGTGCAGCGCGCGTTTATCGGGGCGCGGGGTTTGAGTCCGGAGCGCGGTTTTTTCTGCGGCAACTCGGTGGAAGGTGAGACCAAGCGACGGATGATGGCCGTGGCCGAGGAAAAGTTCGCCGTGGTGGACGCCAGCAAGTTCGGAGCCTCCAGCCTGGTACCGTTCGCCGATATCGCGGATTTTGACTACCTGCTGACAGATAGTGATAAGAAGAATAATATGGCCGGGCAACTGGCCGGAAAAATTAAAATTGTGACTTGCAATTCCAGTAAATCAAAGGGTACGGGAGCAAAAAAATGAGTAATGTTAAAGGCAACGCGATAGTAGCCCAGTCCGGCGGGCCCACGGCCGTAATCAATTCCTCGGCCTGTGGCGTAATCCAGCAGGCGCTGAAAAGCAATCTGATTACAGGTATCTACGGGGCGTATAACGGTATCCTGGGTGTGCTGCAGGAGCAGATTTTCGATATCGGCGCGGAATCCCCGGAGACAATCGAGTTGATGAAAACCACGCCCAGCGCCGCTATCGGCAGTTGCCGCTACAAGCTGAAAAAGATCGAGGAAGACCGTGCTGATTTCGAGCGCGTACTTGACGTGCTCCAGGCCCACGACATCCGCTATTTTTTCTACGCCGGTGGCAACGACTCGATGGATACCGCGGCCAAGATCAAGAAGCTCAGCGAGGAACTGGGCTACGAGATGATCGTGATGGGCGTGCCGAAAACTATCGACAACGATCTGGCCTGCACCGACCATTGCCCCGGCTACGGCAGCGTGGCCAAGTTTATCGCCGCCAGCGCCATGGAAGCCGGGCGCGACACTGAGAGCCTCTGGACATTCGATACCTGCGCCGTGCTGGAGACTATGGGCCGCAACGCCGGTTGGATAGCCGCCGCCGCCGCCCTGGCCAGAAGAAGTGAACAGGATGCGCCGCACTTGATCTACGTGCCCGAAGCACGCTTTACCCGTGAGCGCTTTGTGGAGGACGTGCGGCGGGTGCACTCCGAGCTTGGACGTTGTTTTATTGTTGCCAGCGAGGGCATGGCCTGGGAGGATGGGACCTATGTGGCCGAGGACAAGAGCGCTCTGGCCAGGGATAGTTTCGGCCACGCCCAGCTTGGCGGTGTGGCGCAGGTGCTCAAGAAAATTATCGAGGACGAGTTGGGGCACAAGACCCGTTGGATGATGCAGGGTCTGACCCAGCGCAACGCCATGCATTTCGCCAGCCGCACTGACCGCGATGAAGCCTACATGTCCGGCGCAGAGGCGGTCCGTCAGGCGGTCAGCGGCACCAGCGGCAAGATGGTTACCCTGGAGAGAGTGTCCAACTCGCCATACGAATGTACCACCGGGCTGGCTCAACTGGAGGACGTGGCCAACGGCGAGAAAATGCTGCCCCGCCAGTGGCTGAACAAGGCGGGCAACATGCCCAACGAAAAATTTATCGAGTTTGCCCGGCCCCTGATCGAGGGAGAGGTGGATGTGCCGATGGAGGGTGGTCTGCCCAAATTCATGCGCTTCGAGCGCAAGTGGTTGCCTAAAAAATGCGCTGAATACGATGTCTGAGTAAAATGCCTCGGAGCAACATATAAAATGAAATGCAGGGGCGACGTATACGTCGCCCACATCCAACGTGTGGATAAACGATAGCCTGGAAACAGACAGGGATAAATTATCCCGGGAGAGTAATTAATGTCGATCAATCTGAATAACAACCTGGGCAAGGTGGCAGAGGATAGTCTGCTGGTGCAACTGGAGGCCGCGCTTGCCGGTGGCACGGGTGAGCTGGCTAAAGTGGACGGTGTCTACCCGGAGTCTGTAAAGTACTCCGAGGGTGACTGGTTCGCGCTCGCTCGTACCGCCGGGGGCAAGCGTCTGGCCGTGCAGGGTACAGGAAAGCAGGCCAAAAAATTCGTGGGTGAGGGCTACGACAAAGTTAAGCTCTGCCCGTTGAACACGGCCAACTCCGAGGCTCTTCGCGATGTGTTCCCCTGGACCGCACCGGTTCCTATCGGCCGCAAGGTCTCGTTCGGCACGGGCGACCGTCTGGGCGTGGCCACTCCGGGCCACCTTCGCGCCTTTGCGGGCTACGACGTCTATCCTGTGCTGGCCCAGCAGTCCATGCGCGAGATGGGCCGCACAAAACGCAGCGCCCAGGATGTTATCGATGACGCCGGCTGGGGTGTGTTCGAGGCGGGCTACACCGCCACGTTTGCCGCCGATGCCGACCATATCAAGCAGAAGAGCGAAGTGCTGGACTGCCATAAGTTGGGCTATACAATGTTCACAATTGACGCCTCGGAGCATATCAATCTGGAGGCCGTAAAACTCTCCGATGAAGAAGTGATCAAAAAATTTGAAGAGCTGCCCGAGGCCGGTGATCTCAAGAGCCGCTACCTGGGCCGCGAGTGGCATTTTAGCGAAGGCGCCGTGAGTGTGGATATCGCGTTCACTCCGGTTGAGCTGGCCAAGTGCAGCCTGGTCTACCTTCAGGCCGCAAAGCACATGGCTGATCTCTACGAGGCGCTCAGCGCCGCATCCGGCGATGATGAGACGTTTGATTACGAAGTCAGTGTGGACGAGACCGAGACGGACACGACGGTTCAGGACCACCTGTTCGTGGCCACCGAGCTTATGCAGCGCGGAGTGAAATGGCAGAGCCTGGCCCCCAAGTTTACCGGCCAGTTCCAGAAGGGAATCGACTATATCGGCGACAAGGCTGAGTTCGAGCGCCAGTTCGCCCGTCACGCCCTGCTGGCCAAAGAGCTTGGCCCCTACAAGGTCAGTGTCCATTCCGGCAGCGACAAGTTCTCGATCTTTCCGTTGGTGGGCAAGTACACCGACGGTTATTTTCATCTCAAGACCGCGGGTACAAGCTGGCTTGAGGCCGTGCGGGTAATCTCCGTGCGCCAGCCCTCGCTTTACCGCGAGATGCACGAGTTTGCCCTGGAACACTTTGAGGAAGACAGGGCCAGCTACCACGTTACAACCGACGTGGCAAAAATCCCCGCGCTCGGTACGCTGAGCGACAAAGAGCTGCCCGCGCTGATGGACCAGATTGATCCGCGGCAGTTGTTGCACATCACTTACGGCTCGCTGCTCTCCACCCAGGACAGCGGCGGCGCGTATCTCTACCGCGACCGGATTTACGGTACCCTGTATAACTATGAAGACGATTACTACGAGGCTCTCCGCAGCCATATCGGCCGTCACGTGGAGACTCTGGGTGTAAAACGTATCTGACTCAAGATGACTTGGAAATATTACAACAGCAGGAACGGAGAGATGAAAATGGCTAATGAGTACATTGCAAAAATGTTCGATGTGTCGGGCAAGGTGGTGGTTGTCACAGGTGGCGGCGGGATTCTGTGCAGCGTGATGGCCGAGGCGCTGGCCAGGGCGGGCGCCAAAGTTGCCGTACTCGACCTTCGCGAGGACGCAGCCGCGGCGGTGGCCGACAAGATTAATGCAGGCGGCGGCAAGGCCGTACCCGTGGCCGTGGACGTGCTGAACCGCGACAGTATCGAGCAGGCATATGAGGCTGTGGAAAAGGCTCTCGGCCCGGTGGATGTGCTGGTCAACGGTGCGGGTGGCAACAAAAAGGAAGCCACCACCAGCCCCGACCTCTCGTTTTTTGAACTGCCGGAAAGCGCCGTGCGCTGGGTGTTCGACCTCAACTGCCTGGGCACGATCATGCCGAGCCAGATTTTCGGCCGGGCGATGGCCCAGCGCAAGTGCGGCAACGTGATCAATATCAGTTCCATGAGCGCTTTCCACCCGTTGACCAAGGTGCTGGGCTACTCGGCGGCCAAGGCCGCGATCTCTAACTTTACCGAGTGGCTGGCTATCCACATGGCCCAGGACTATGCTGCGGAGATAAGGGTTAACGCTATCGCTCCGGGCTTTTTCCTTACCGAGCAGAACCGTTTCCTGCTGGTAGATGAAAAGAGTGGCCAGCCCACCGAGCGTGGACGCTCGATTATTGCAGCCACGCCCCAGGGCCGCTACGGCAAACCCGAGGAGTTGCTGGGTGCGATGTTCTGGCTCATTTCCGATGCATCCAGTTTTGTCACCGGCACGGTGATCCCTGTCGATGGTGGGTTTAACGCGTTCTGCGGTGTCTAGACAAATATAAACGCGGGCGCATTTTACATGTGTGCCCGCGTTTTTAAGGAGTCTAACCTATGCTATGCTGCGCCAATTGCTTTAGTGACAACTATCTTCAATTATTTATTATTAATAACGGAAGCAAGGGCATTTGTGCTTTTTGCAAAAAAAATGTGATTATTGTTTAGATCCAGCAAAACTTAAAAAATATTTCACTCCTTTACTAAAATTTTACAATGTAAGTGGAGAATTAATAAAAAATAAGCATGGCCGTTCAATAATAGATGTTGGCAATAAATTAGATATGAAGCTGAATGCTCACTGGAAAATATTTTCAAATTTTTATAATGGACAAATAATTCTTGATGAGATTTACAGAAATGAAGTTGGCGGTAATAAGGAAAATGAAAAAGATTGCCAGTATCTGAAATTAAAAGGCAAGGCTGTCGAATTTAATAGAGACGTAGAAGTTGAAAATTTGGATTATTCTTTAGTAATGTATTCCGAATGGAATGACTTCAAGAAAGAAATAGTAGAAAAAAATAGATTTTTCCCTACAGGGGCATTCCATGTGGATATGTTAAAAGATATTTTTAGCTTTCTAGTTTATGAAATAGAAAAAGAAGCGATTTATTTTAGGGCTAGAATTGGTATACATAAAAAGAAAAAAGAAATAAAAAAGCCGCATCCTGCATTAGCTAAAACCGGAAGAGTGAATCCAATTGGGATTTCGTATTTGTATTTAGCATTCACTGAAGAAACGGCTATCAAAGAGATTAGACCTTTCCCTAAGTGCAAAATTACTATGGGTTATTTTCGAGCAACAAAAAAAATAAAAGTAATAGATTTGCGGTTGGAGAACAAATCGTCTCCTTTTGTTTTTGGAACTGAAGTTGATAAATATATGAAGTGCAAAGCATTTATTGGTGCGATATGCAGAGAAATGGGAAGAATAGTTAATTTACAAAATACAGAATTGGATTATCTTCCTTTGCAGTACATTTGTGAATTAATCAAAGTATGCGGATATCGTGGCGTAATATATGATAGCTTCGTTGGAAAGGACTGTAATTTGGCAATATTTAACGGTAATGAAATGCAATGTGCGGAGATTCGGCATTATGTTATTGAAGATGTGGAGCAAAAATATGAGATTAATAGAACCTTGATTGTAAAATAGTTATGGAGAGGAAGGTGCTTGAATGGCAAGCAAGCAGGACTTGATCGATCTTCAACCGGCGGAAGAATATTTCGTGGGAATCGACTCCGATGGCTGTGCGTTTCCAACGATGGAGTTGAAGCACAAGGAATGTTTTATTCCCAATATAGTGCGCTATTTCGGCCTTCAGTCAGTGAGCAAGTATGCGCGCGAGGCCGCCGAGTTTGTTAACCTGTATTCCAGGTGGCGCGGGATCAACCGTTTCCCGGCCCTGCTGATGGCCGTGGACCTTCTGAAAGAGCGCACGGAAGTGACAGGCAGCGGCGTGGAGCTTCCCGAGCTGAGCGAGCTCAAGAAATGGGTGGACAGTGGAATCGCCCTGGGCAACCCCACCCTGACAGCCGAAGTGGAGAAGAACGGCAAATCAGAGCTGAAACAGGTGCTGGCCTGGAGCACAGCGGTCAACGAGAGTGTGGACTGGATGGTCCACGGTTGCAAGCCGTTCAGTTGGGTCCGCGAGAGCCTTCAGAAGATGAAAGACAAGGCCGATATGCTGGTAGTGAGCGCCACGCCCGTGCCGGCGCTGGAAAAGGAGTGGAACGAGCACGATATCGCCAGGTACGTGCGGGTGATTGCGGGCCAGGAGATGGGCAGCAAAAAAGAGCACCTTCAGATGGCGACCGGTGGCAAGTATGACCCGGAAAAGGTGCTGATGATCGGTGACGCCCCCGGCGACATGCGCGCCGCCAGGGCCAACAACGCCCTGTTTTTCCCGATCAATCCCGGTCACGAGGAGGGTAGCTGGAAAATTCTCCACGACGAGGCGTTTGACCGTTTTGTGGCGGGCGCATATGCAGGTGACTACGAGGCGGAGCTTATTGAGAAGTTCGAGGCTCTGCTGCCGGATACACCGCCCTGGAAGTAGATTTGCCAGTTGGGCGATTTCTGCATATTATGAAGAGGGCCGTTTGTAGATAAACGGTACTGGATCTAATTATATAATTAATGCTATCAAGGGTGAGAGTCAGCCTCAGGCTGACCTTTGGCAGCTATATTCCCATAGCGACTGTTTCTTTACTCGCTAAAAAAGGTGGGAGCATATGATGGACGAAAGCCTGGTTATCGGGCGGGGCTACGCTGATGGGCGCAGGATGGAAGAGGCGGAAATCGAGGACATCTGCACCCGTGGGTTCGACAGCATGGTGCTCGATGGTAAGCGCCTGCTGGTGATTATCCCCGATGGTACCCGCACGGTGCCGCTGGATGTGATGTTCCAGATTTTCTACAAACATCTCAGCAGCAGGGTCAAGGACTTGCATTTCCTGATCGCCCTGGGCACCCATCAGCCGATGAGCGATGAGAAAATCGCCGAGCGGGTTGGCCTGACTACCTACGAGTTGAAGCACGAGTACCCGGCGGCCAAAATTTTCAACCATCGCTGGGACCTGCCTGACACATTCGCCGAGATCGGGACGATACCGGCGGAGGAGATAGAACAGATCAGCGGCGGGCTGTTCCGTGAGGAACTGGTCGTTACGATCAACAAGATGATATTCGAATATGACCAGTTGATTATCCTGGGACCTACGTTCCCCCATGAGGTGGTCGGGTTCTCGGGCGGCAACAAGTATTTTTTCCCGGGCATTTCCGGCAACGAGTTGCTGCACTTTTTCCACTGGCTGGGCGCGGTGATCTCCAATCCGCTGGTAAACGGCAACAAGTGGACTCCTCCGCGCAAGGTGGTTGAAAGGGCGGCTAGCTTTATCAACGTGCCGGTGACCAATTTCGATATGGTGGAGAAAGGCGGCAAGCTGGCGGGGCTGTTTATCGGCCCTACCCGCGAGGCCTGGAGCAAGGCCGCGGACTTGTCGGGCAAGCTGCACATAAAATACGTGGACCGTAAGTTCAAGTCCGTGCTGGGCGTGGCTCCGCGCATGTACGATGATATCTGGACGGCGGGCAAGGTGATGTACAAGCTGGAGCCGGTGATCGAGCCGGGCGGCGAGCTGATAATCTACGCACCGCATATCGATGAGGTCAGCTACACTCATGGCAAGATTCTCGACCGGATCGGCTACCATTGCCGTGACTATTTCCTGAAGCAGATGGAGCGGTTCGAGGACATTCCGCGAGGAATAATCGCCCACAGCACACACGTGCGTGGCGGAGGCACTTTTGAGGACGGGGTGGAGAACTGCAACGTGCAGGTTACTCTGGCCACTTCTATTTCCGAGGAGCGCTGCCGCCAGATTAACCTGGGTTACCGCGATCCTGATTCTATCGATCTGGATCAGTGGTGTGGCCACGAGGATGAGGGCTGCCTGTTCGTGCCCAAGGCCGGCGAGACGCTCTACCGTCTGAAGGGTGAGAGCTACGAAGGATAGAGACTGACTGAAGAAATGAAGAATATGCGCGGGGGCTGGATTTGATTATCCGGCTCCCGTTTTTTATTCGGAAAGTGTACTACTCAATCATCGGGCGAGATTCATAAAATGGCCGGTTTGGAGCGGATGTTGAATGCTGGCGGCTTTGATGAGGTTATTGTACACGTATTCCGACGTCGTATACCTGGCGATTAGAATGAACTGTGTCCAGTCTTCAGCAGAGAACACGCCTCTAATTATCTGCTGATAACAATTCGCGAGCCCGTTGGTGTTTGAGAGTATTGTGTGATACCGCAAATAGAATTTTAGCAGGAAGGTATCTTTACTTATTTCTTCTTTTCTGAGTAGATAGCGGTTTCGTTTTTCTATGTAAAGCAGTTTGTATCTCCAGTAGCTCATATTGGCTTGATCAAGCTCATGCTCGCGTTCCAAAAAATCAATATAATAATGGCTAGCCTTTTCCGTGTCGCCGATCATGTCGTAAGCAATCACGAGGTGCATCAGTATTCTAAGCTTATCCTGCAGGTTGTCCACAGTTTTCAAGGATTGCTTCAAATATGTAATGGCGCTGTCTGGAAGATTGCTATGGTTGAATATCATCCCCTTAAAAAAATCAGCTTCCTTTCGCCTTTCCCCCTCGGTATAACTCAGAATTGTTAAAGCTTCACTGGGATACCCGTGTTCTTGTAACATAAAGCCCAAGGTGATATGGTTAGACTCTTTATGGAGGTCGACCGAGGCGGTTCTGACAAGAAACCCAAGGCCTCTTTGTTCAAGTGAATTTGTCCAGATAAATGTAGCCACATGGGCGAAAGCGGTAAGAGCTAGGCTGGTTATAACGAGCTTTCTGACCGGATTTGAGAGCAAGTGTAACAGAATCCAGGTGGCTAAAACTGTTACAGGAAGGCCGCAGAGCGCAAAAATATCCCAGTCACGGATTCCCAACAGCGGATCGAATACGAAAACCAACGATAATGAGGATAAGGCAGCCCAGAAAATAAACACAAGTTTATTATCGCGTTTATAAAAAAAGTCCGCCCGATTGAATGGAATCAACAGAAAGGCGACAATTGCGATTGGAGCTGAAAAAATGACAAAATTGAGTTTATACCAAAGGTTTTGCACACTGAAAAGTGTGAACGGATGGTCGACCGATGTGCTGTAGGGAACTAGCAAATCATTATGGTAATAGAGAGATATAAGAAGAAAAAGAAAGCCGCAGACGAAGAACAGAATCAGGGAGCCAGCACCGGCAATTTTCTGTACGAATCGATCCGTACTGGATTCGCGCGAGCCAATGGACGGTAGTATCAGCACTACAACGGTGGGAAGCAATACCACCGCGGATAGATGCAGGGCAACGGCAAGGACAAGTAAAAGGATTGAAACAAGGGGAAGGCGCTTTTGCTTTTGCTCCAGGTGCCATAATCCGGATAATAAGAAGGCTGCGATACAAAAGTTGACTAGGGTATAGCTTTCCACATAACCAAAAAACAATTGTAATGCACTTGTTGAGCAAAGCAGAGTGAAAACCGGTAATGATTCCGCTTTGTTTGGTGCAATGTGTTTGGTGATTTTCCAGAGAATGATCAGATAGGGTGCCAGCAATATTACACTGAGGGTAGAGTATGCATACTCGCCCTTACCGACCCCGATATAAGATATTATCCTGAAGTACAATTGGTGAATGAAGAAATCAAGTGGTTCGTTATGGTGCAGAGAAAAGTCTTCTTTTACTCCGCCGATGAATTCCCACCCGTCGCCAAGGAAGTGGTTTTGAGATCTAAGTAGCCAGGCAATCAAAACAATTAATGCCAGGCCTGCCATGGTGAAAGACCAATGTCGTTTGAGAGGTATTGTGGGCATTGATCTGGTTAGGTATTCGCTTTTACCGACCAATCTGGAGAAAAGAATGGCAATGCAAATAATATATACTGGTACTATCCAGACAGCTGAAACTAATTCGGATGGCATCAGTCCCCAAAAGGCTGATTTGCCTGAAATCGTTACAAAAGCTGAAAGTGAAACCCAGATAATTGTAGTAAATAAAATTATACTATTTTGGTCTGATTTCATAATTGAAGCTCGTATATCATGTGTGTTAAGAATTGAAAACACATTGCGTAGCAATAATAGTACTGATCTGCCGGGGTGTAAATAAAATACAAGTTGTTATCGAGTCCGGCTGATCTGGATTGGGCGGCTTTGTAAACATTCTGTAAGGCTATTTTGTGTTCGACTTTTTACTGCTACATCAGTATGATGTAGGTACTATTGTCCGCATCTGGTTTGAGGGAAAAAACGATCGGATACTATCAGTTGTTTTAAGCTACAGGAGAAAAAATGAGAACACAGTCCTGCTTGATAGCCGTATTCGTGCTGCTGGCCGTTGTTCCGGTCCGGGCCGAGTGGTACAAGGGTAACACTCACACGCACACTGTTAACTCCGACGGCGACAGCTCGCCGGATGTGGCTGTGCGCTGGTACAAGGAGCACGACTATAATTTCGTGGTGATCTCCGACCATAACTACCTTACCCCTGTCGATGGGCTGAACGCGACGCTGGCCGCTGCGGGGAAATTTCTGGTGGTCAGCGGTGAGGAAGTGAGCGACAGGTTCCGGGATGAGGCGGGGCGGGAATACTCGATCCATCTCAATGCGGTCAATCTGGCCAAAGTTATTCCTCCGGCCGGGGGTAGTAGTGTTGTGGAGGTATTGCAGAACAATGTGGATGCTATCAACGCATCCGGCGCCGTGGGCCATATCAACCATCCCAATTTTAACTGGTCGCTCACGTTCGAGGACATGCTGGCTGTGAAAAACTACAACCTTTTCGAACTCTACAACGGCCACCCGTCGGTAAATAACTCAGGCGGCGGCGGCATGCCGGGCACCGAGGCGATGTGGGACAGCCTGCTGACCCGTGGCAAGCTGGTTTACGGAGTTGCCAGTGATGACGCTCATAATTTTAAGGAGTTCAGCCCACGGCACTCGAATCCAGGACGCGGCGGTGTGGTGGTCCGGGCGGATACGTTAGAGGGCAGCGCAATCGCCCGGGCGCTTGACAGGGGGGATTTCTACTCAACCACCGGCGTGGCACTTGAGGACCTGATAATCACGGACAAACAGATCACGGTTAAGATCGACCCGGACAGAAGCAGCACCAGGTTCACCACATTTTTTATCGGTAGGGGTGGTAAAGTGCTGAAAACCACCGGCGACAACCCGGCGATTTACGATATTACCGGCAAGGAGCTGTACGTGCGCGCCCGGGTGGAAGACTCCAACGGCTGGAAAGCATGGACCCAGCCCTTTTACACCGGAGCGCGCCGATGAAATTTTTTACCGTAACAGCCATGGTGCTTCTGTTGGGCTTTGCAGGGGAGAGCAGGGCCGAGTGGTACAAGGGCAACACTCACAGCCACACGATCAACTCCGATGGGGACAGTTCTCCGGATGTGGTAGCCCGCTGGTACAAGGAGCATCGCTATAATTTTGTCGTGATAACCGATCATAATTACAATACGGACGTTCGGGGGTTGAACGCTCTGATGGCGGCGCCGGGGAAGTTTCTGGTAGTCAGCGGCGAGGAAGTCACCGACAGGTTTCCCCTGAGCAGTGAACGCACTTTGCCGCTACATATCAACGCTATCGGCACCAGCCAGAGCAGGGGCGCCCGGACAATCGGACCCTCGGGCGGAGGGAGCGTGGGAGAGGTATTACAGAGGGATGTAGACTCGATCCGCGCCGTCGGGGCAACACCGCAACTGAACCATCCCAATTTCGGCTGGGCGGTGGATGTCAGCGTCATGGAGCGCCTCAGGAACTACTCTCTGTTCGAAATCTGGAATACCTCGACCAACTGTAACAACCTGGGCGGCGGTGGACATCCCGGTACCGAGGCGCTCTGGGACTCCGTGCTGACCCGGGGCAAGCTGGTGTACGGAGTTGCCAGCGACGACGCCCACGAATTCAAGGAATGGGGGCCTGAGTATTCCAATCCTGGCGGAGGTTTTCTATGGGTCAATGCGGACAGCCTGGAAACCGGAGCGATTGTGGCTGCTCTGGAGAGCGGAGATTTCTACTCCTCGACAGGGTTGCGGCTGGAACGGTTGGAGATTTCCTCGCGGCGGATTCTGCTGGAAAGCGAACTGAACGGACAAACCCGTCACAGGGTTACTTTTATCGGCCGGTCGGGGCGTATCTTACTTGAGACTGATGAAAATCCTGCGATTTACGAGATAACAGGCAACGAACTCTACATGCGGGCGAAAGTGGTGGACAGCAACGGCCGGGTGGCCTGGACACAGCCTGTGTTTGTGAAGGAGAAACAATAAGGATTTTTTGATTCAGGATAGCGTGGAAAGAAGGCGGGCAGGCATGATTTATGCCAGATCACCATCCGGCGGGGTTATGATGGCTGGCGGTGGAAAGCATAAATCATGCCTGCCCGCCTGCATTTACGGCCTTTTCAAGTCGCTCAAGTCCCCCAGTGGCGGCTCGTGCTGCTCGCCGAAAATCTCATAGCACATCTCCCGGCCCACACTGTTACGGATATCGGTTTTTTTAATCACCTCCACATATGTCTCGTAGCAGTCCAGGGCCTTGTTGAACGTTTCCAGATCAACCTCCTCAACCTTGTAGCGGCAGTCAATTTCGGTGTCTGTTGAGAAGTTCAGCTTGAAAATACCGCTGTTGCCCGCTGCGGATTGTTCATCGATAGTAAAAAAGGCCAGCCGGCGCAAATATGGCGTGGCTTGCTCGCTAAGTTGGCAGAAAACACGTTTGACAACCGCGTGGGTAACAAGATGGTCGTGAAAGCCGCTCACACCGTGGGCCGGGTATGTAATCACTATTTGCGGCTTAAGCTGGCGGATATGCTGCTCTATTGCCTGCTCCAGCTGCCGGGGATCAAGTTCCTTGAGGCCGCTGTCCGGAAAGCCGAGTACGGTCATGCCGCTCAGGCGGTAGACACGCTCTACGCTCTGCATTTCCTGTAAACGCACCTCACCCATCTGCTCTTTGCTCAAGCTCAGTTTGTGGCGCATACTGGTGGCCTCGCCACGGGTGAGTGTGAGCAGAAATACCTCGTGGCCCTCGCGGACTTGAGCGCTGATCCCTGGTCCCGGCCCGAAACTTTCGTCATCCGGATGGGGGAATACATAGAGCAAACGCATGAGTTATTTCTCCCGCTCTATTTGGCGATACTACAGCCGCCATCGACGAAGATAAATTGACCGCAGATCATCTGTGCCTCATCCGAGCAGAGAAACGCCACCGCTTTAGCCACATCTTCGCCATTAATCAGCCGCTGCATCGGGGCACGGCAAGCGGTCTCTTCCAGCAGTTCCTTCGCTCCGGGAATGGCGCTTAAGCTGCGCGTATAGCAGGGCCCGGCCATCACACCATTGACCACCACTCCCTTGGGCGCCAGTTCTACAGCCAGGTAGCGGGTGATTGATTCCAGCGCGGCCTTGGCCGGGCCGATCACGCCGTAGCCCGGAAGCACTTTCTGGCCTCCCTCGCTGGTGATACTGACTATCCGTCCCCAGTCGCCTTTCATCATCGGCACGGCGTGCTGGGCCAGGTGCATCAGCGAGCGGGCGCTGTTGGCCAGTGTTACCTCGAAATGGCGCGAGGTGGTGCCCATCAGGGTGCCAGGCACACCGAAAGCCGCGTTGGCGATCACAATTTGAAGGCTGTCGAACTCGGACTCAATCTTCTTGAACATCTTGTGCAGGCTTTCCTCGTCGCCCACATCCCCGCGTAACGGTACAGCGCGGACCCCGTTGCCCAGTTCCCCGATTTCCTCCACGACCTTTAGGGCCTCACTTTTGCTGCGACGGTAATTTACTATCACGTTACAGCCCTCACGCGCCAGCCTCAATGCGATTTCCCGGCCGAACCCGCGACTGGCGCCTGTTACAAGGGCATTCTTGTCCTTAAGCTCCGGATACATAATACTGTTTCCTCCGTAAAACGGGATTGCTGAATATGAGAATGAAACCAAAAGTAAATATCAACTATTTGCCTCAGTTGTCAAGAGCGAAGCCGGCAGGATAAAAAAGGGGGACCGCTCAGCGCGGCCCCCCTCTAATTAGTAACTGTATAAAGAATACCGGATTATTGCTCTACTTCTTCCGGGTTCTGCTCGAGAATCCCATTTTCCTGATCCTCGTCTTCGCCGGGCACTATCCGGGCCATATCCACCACCTGGTCGCCCTTGTTGAGGTTGATCAGCTTGACACCGCTGGTGTTACGGCCGATAACTTTAACGCTGCTCAGTGCTATCCGGATAATCAGGCCCAGTTGAGTGATCAGGATCATCTCGTCGTCATCGACAACTTCCTTGATCGCGACCAGTCTGCCGGTCTTTGGTGTGTAGCGCAGGGTGATAATCCCCTTGCCGCCGCGGTTGGTCACCCGGTATTCCTCCACCGAGGAGCGCTTACCCATTCCCTTCGCGCTGACAACCAGCAGGGACGAATCGCGGTTGAACGACACCATACCCACCACGTAATCGTCGTGCTCCAGGGTTATTCCGCGCACACCGTATGCGGTGCGGCCCATCGGACGGACCTTGTCTTCGTGGAAACGGATCGCCTGACCATTGCTGGTGGCCAGAATCACGTCGTGGCTGCCGTCGGTGATTTTAGCCTCGATCAGCGCGTCGTCTTCCGGTACACCGATAGCGATAATTCCGGTGCGACGGGGGTTGCTGAACGCGGCCAGGGGGGTCTTCTTGATCTGACCCTTGCGCGTGGCCAGCATCACAAATTGGTCCTCGCTGAAATTGCGCACCGGCAGCATGGCGGTAACACGGTCTTCCTTTGCGATTTCGATCAGGTTGACTATCGCCTTGCCCTGTGCGGTGCGGCTGGCCTGCGGTATCTCGTAGACCTTAAGCCAGTAGAGCTGTCCCTTTTCCGTAAAAAACAGGATGTAATCGTGAGTGCTGGCAATAAACATGTGTTCCAGAAAATCCGTTTCCCGGGTTGTCTGGCCGCTCTTGCCGCGTCCGCCACGCACCTGCCGACGGTAGGTGGTTACAGGCAGCCGCTTGATATAGCCGTTGTGGCTGATCGTGATTACCATCTCCTCTTCGGCAATCAGGTCCTCCATATTGAACTCACCCAGGTCGTCCAGTATCTCTGTCCTTCGCTCATCGCCGTACTTGTCCCTGATTTCGATCAATTCATTGATGATTATCTGCATCCGCAACTCGCGGCTGGCCAGCAGTCCTTTGAGCCGCTCGATAGTCACCTTCAGCTCGTCGAATTCCTCGTCAAGTTTCTCACGTTCCAGGGCGGTCAGACGGGCCAGGCGAAGGTCGAGAATGGCCTGGGCCTGTACCTCGCTAAGCTCGAAACTTTCCATCAGATTGGTACGGGCTGACTCGCTGTCCTTGCTCTTACGGATAATTTCGATCACGGCGTCCAGATTGTCGATCGCGATCTTGAGACCCTCGAGGATATGCGCCCGCTCCTCGGCTTTGCGAAGTTCGAACTCGGTGCGGCGGACCACCACTTTGTGACGGTGTTTGAGGTATTCCTCGATCATCGTCTTCAGATCCAATACCCGCGGTACCCCGTTGACCAGCGCCAGGTTGATCACGCCGAACGTGTTCTGCAACTGTGTCTTGGTGTAAAAAAGATTGAGGATCACCTCGCCCGAGGCGTCGCGCTTCAGGTCGATCACGATCCGCATCCCGTCACGGTCCGACTCGTCGCGGATGTCGCTGATCCCCTCCACTTTTTTATGACGCACAAGCTCGGCCATGTTCTCCAGCAGCCTGCTCTTGTTGACCATGAACGGGATCTCGGTGATCACGATTGCATCACGGCCGTTTTTCTTGGTTTCCACGTAGGCGCGGGCGCGCATCCGGACACGGCCCCGGCCGGTATGGTATGCTTCTTTTATTCCCTCGCGGCCGTAGATGTATCCACCGGTGGGGAAATCCGGACCCGGCACGATCTCCATCAACTCGTCGATCGTCACCTCCGGATTTTTGATCACGGCTACGCAGGCATCCACGATCTCACACAGGTTGTGAGGCGGGATATTTGTTGCCATGCCGACCGCAATACCGCTGGAGCCGTTGACCAGCAGATTGGGGATTTTCGACGGCAGTACGGTAGGTTCTTCCAGCCGGTCATCGAAATTAGGCGCGAAATTGACCGTGCCCTTATCGATATCCGCCAGCATGTCCATCGACACGTTGCGCAGCTTGGCCTCGGTGTAGCGGTAGGCGGCTGCCGGGTCTCCATCAATGGAGCCAAAATTGCCCTGCCCATGGATCAGCGGGTAGCGCAGGCTGAAATCCTGGACCATCCTCACCATCGCATCGTAAACCGCCGAGTCGCCGTGAGGGTGGTATTTACCCAGCACGTCACCGACCACGAGGGCACTTTTCTTGAACGGCCTGTTGGGAGCCAGTCCCAACTCGTGCATGGAAAACATGATCCGGCGGTGCACCGGTTTCAGTCCATCGCGCACATCCGGCAGGGCGCGGCTCACGATCACGCTCATCGAGTAGTTGATGAAGGAGTCCCTCATCTCCTCCTCGATATAGCGCGTCACAATTTTTTCTCTGTTTTCGATTGCCATGGTTTCCTTCGCGCTGAATTGATCAGCGAGCGCAATCCTCGGGGCTTGCCCCGGGGTTAGCGAGCGAATCAACTAATCAAATAGTCCTTAACAATAGAGATGCATCGCAGCTTGCTGCGGGGAATCTTCAATCTTCATCGGTTACTTACTTAACAGGCCCGGCGTTGCGTTACTCGTCCAACTGAAGGTTGGGCACCTCACCGGCCTTGACTATCCTGACACTCTTGATCAGCGCTGCCTTACCAGGGTTGTCGCGCTCATTACGTGGCAGGTCTTTGATTTTATCCGCCACTTCCATCCCCATGGCCACCTTGCCGAATACCGTATATTGGCCATCGAGCGATGGATAGGCTGGGACGACGATAATAAAGAATTGGCTGCTGGCGCTGTTGGGATCGGTGCTACGAGCAGCGGATACTATTCCACGGGTATGCTTGATCTGGTTGAACTCGGCCATCAGTTTGCGAGGGCCACTTCCCATCCCGTCATTATTCAGATCGTCGTCCTTGCTGTTGGGGTCGCCGCCCTGGATCATGAAGTTGGGCATTACCCTGTGGAAAGTCACACCATCGTAAAACTTGCTCTCCGCCAGCGACTTGAAATTCTTCACATGGTTCGGGGCCACGTGGGGGTAAAAGCGGATCACTATCGAGCCTAACTTTGTCTCGATAACCGCCACCTCGGACTCGGCGGTCAGCTTGGTGTCGCCGGGAACCGGATCAGCAGTTTTGCGCACCTTAGGTTGGGGCGGCTGGATCGGCTTATTATCTTCGGCGCTGTTACCATTTGAGCAGGAAAGGACCAGTGCGGCGGGTACTGCGAGCAGAGTGAGCATTAAGAGAATTCGGGTCATCGTTTATCCTTTCGGTAATGTCCGGTAGTATGGTCAGGCTTACAGGCCGCGGGAGCGGCAATGGCCCGTAAATTCAATTTCGACCGCGAGGCGTTTGTCAGACATAACGCTCATCGATATAAACGCGCTCGATCTCCACACGCTTAGCGGGATATCCTGTGTCGTCCGTGGATACCCGGGAGATTTTCCGCACCACATCCATGCCCTCCACAACCACGCCGAAAACGGTAAAGCGGCCGTTAAGCTGGGGACGGTCCTCGAGCAGGATAAAGAACTGGCTGTTGGCCTTGTCCGGTTCTCCGGGAGGATGGGCCAGCCCCACGCTGCTCGTCATGCAGGGCGCGTTGAACTCCGGGGCCACTGTGAATCCGGGGTCTCCCATGCCATCGTTGGACGGGTCGTCATCGCGGCTGTTGACATCGCCGCCCTGAATCATCCCGTCAGGCTCGATATGATGGAACGCCAGGCCGTCATAAAAACCACGCTGGATCAGGTTCTTAATCTGACGGACCGTGTTGGGCGCCGCCTGGGGCAGCGGCAGGATCATGAATTCACCCATGTTGGTCTTGAATACCCAAACTTCACGTTCGCTTTTCTGTTGCTCATAATCGCGTGTCTGGGCCAGTTGCATGCCTGTATTCGGGGGGGGCTGGCCGCAGGAAGCAATAGCGGCGGCAAGCAAGACAAAGAACAACATATGACTGCTGCGCAGGAAGGTAATATTCCGGTAATGCACCCTGTATCCACCTCTGGTTAATTGCCGGTTAAAATCCAAATTATTCAAGTCTGTAATATAACTCGCCCGGCCGGTTTTGACAATACTTGAACACGAAACGGCGCACCTGTAAAAACCTGATGCAGCAAGGTTTCAGCTACCCGTTGATTTGTCGCGCTCAAGCAGGATCAACGACTGCCGGGGCAGGGTGAAACCGAGGAAAAAACGCCTGAATTCCTGGTACCCTTCGGTGTCCACACTGCGTGCGCCCACAGTGATGCTGCGGCGCAGGTGCAGCGTGTTTCCGCTGCGGGTGCAGTCTGTCAGCCAGCGGCCGAACCGGCAGTCGAACGTTTCGTGCTCGGGCATATAAGCCACGTTCCAGCCCGGCGGCAGCTCGATAGCGTACTCGCGCACCAGCGTAAACGGGCCGTCGGCCACAAACTCGTACTCCCTGCTCTCCTGATCGGGAAAGTAGGGCAGGCCGGTAAAGCCGAACGGGGGGGCGGGCAGGTGCAGGATCATCATGCCGCCCTGAACTATCCCGAGCTCCGGCGCGGTGAATTCAAAGCGAAGGCTGGCAGCGGCGGTCATATCCCGAAGGTTGGAGAGTTCCACATCGTCAACAATCGCGCCCTCGTTGATTGCGTTGGCCGCCCGGCTGAAATACTGCTGACGTTCGCGCGGGGTGGCGTCCTTCAGATTCAGGCGTGCCTGGATGTCGAACAGGCCGTCCGTGGCTGCGTCGAACACCCCGCTCATATCTCCGTTATCCGATAGAGCGAAGCTGGCACGCACCAGCGAGAGGCTTTTCTCCGCCGGAAACTCCTTTACCCTGTGCAGGGTGCCGCCGCACTCCAGCACCACCAGCGCCCGGCTGCCCTGGCCGCGGTTGTGGTAGCCATAGCGGTTGTACTGGGCAGTTGGATGCAGCCAGAGGCCGTGGCTGCCCACCTCACCGTAGAGCGGATTGACAAAGGTCGAGTCGGCAAAAAATCCCGGTACGTAAACTATCACCCGGTCAAACTGGGCCGGAGCGGGTACGGATTCCTCAAGCAAATCGGTCATGTTCCCGCTGCCGAAAGCGGGCCAGGCCTCAATACCCGCCGCGCGCAGCATGCTCACCAGCAGCACGGCCTTATCCAGCGAGTGGCCGTACATGTTATCGAGCACTTTGGCCGCGGACGTTGGTTTGTAGCCGGTGAGCGAAAGGGCCAGGCTGATATTACGCACCTCGGTGGCCACGTACAGGGTCAGCACACGTACGCTGTCGGCACGGGTTACGCTGCCAGCCAGCACGGAATCAGTCCTGGCTTTAAGCTCGCCATCGCTTTCCACCGAGGGGTAGAAGCGGGCGGCCAGCCAGCGGCCCAGGCTTTCCCAGCAGGAGGCGTTGGAAAACAGCATCCAGGGCGCGTAACTCCGCGAGGGCGGCATGTTTGGAATTCGCTGGATCATCTCCATGCCGGAAGCTTCCCAGCTATACTGCGTAAATTTTTCACCGTTCACCGTAACCGGTTCCCTCTTTGCCGCGTCAAGGCCGTTGCGCCGCACCACCAGCGGCTCCGGGTCGCCATCGGGAAGGAGCAGCTCGTAGCGCTTGCGCAGGATCGGCTCGGAGGAGCGGAACATTTCCATGTCCCAGTACAACTGCTCGCCTGCCCTGTCGGCGCTGTCGGGAGCGCTTAGTGTGCGGGTGAGAAGCTCAATTACCGCGCCGGGCTGGATTGCGCCGAACGAGATCACTTTCTGCTTGATATCCGCGTAGATTGCCGCGCCGGTGAGTTCGGGCAGGGTAATTACGTTGATCGCCTTGTCTTCCACCGGCACGTTACCGCCCTCGGGAAGCCAGGTACGCGCCAGCAGAATTTCCACACTGTCGGTTTCGGAGTCAAAATTACGCTTCTGGTCGCCAAAACCGCGGCCACGGTCCTGCAGAACCTTGACCAGCAGATGCTCGGTAAGCTCCATCGCGCCGCCGGGAAGAACTCTCAACCGTTTGCCCTGATAAAGAATCAACGCTCCGGCGGCCGGGTACTGAGCCAGTCCGGGAGCATCGGCCACCAGGGCGGTACTCTGCTGCTCGTCCAGCCGGATTTCCGCGGCCAGATTGCCGATGAACAGGGATAACGCAGATGCCAGAAAAATCAGCACGGAATTGCGCAAGACTGGCCGGGTAGTCATCACTTGCCTCCCGGGTTGGCGGCTTCCAGGATGATCTCACCACGGCCGCTACGGCTGCTGGCCCTGAGGATTTTCTTGAGGCTCAGGTACTCTTCGGTGCTGAGTTGTTTGCTGTCGATCAGGAATTTTTTATCGTATCGAACAGTTATCTCCGGGTTGGCTTCGTTGGGTACGTCCGCGCGGTAGGCCATCCTGTAGCTCAGGTCCCCGTCGTCAATAGAGACGGCTTCCGGCATATTTTTAACCTTGTAGCCGGGGGGCAGAATCAGCTCTTCACTCTGGGTGCTGCCCAGGGTCATCCCCAGGTTGAACGGGTAATTTCGCTCGGGAAGGCCGGCGGCGGCCATGTACCGCTCCATAATCAGCTCGAAATTATTGGTTGAAATCGGCGACTTGATCAGCAGGTAATCGCCCGCGGCAATTGCGTAGTCTTCCACTTCGTAGCTGAACTTGATGCCGAACTCTGTGTAAAGGTCCTCCGGGTCGCTGGAACTGAATCCCAGCAGGCGCGCTCCGGGGTGCACCCCGCTTACAATGCGCTGCCAGATGCTCTCAAGCTGGCGGGGTGGGAAGCGCTTTATGAACCCGCGAAAAGTCAGGTCGTAGAACCCGGCTGTGGAGATAGTGACTTCGCTCACCAGCCGCCCGTCGGAATCCACGCGGCTGACAGCGGAGATGGTGCCCATGTTTTCCTCGGCGGGCTTGTGATTGCTTGTCACCAGCGGCTCACCCGCCGGGGTGCAGACCACCATGTGTGCGCCCGCCTCGGAGGCCTCCAGCAGGTCAGGATTATTCTCCACCGTGGGGTCGCTGAAATACCAGCCACCCTCACCGTCAGGCAGGGCGACAATGGCGTGGTTGAAACCGATAATGGGGATTTCCTCGTCGATAAGCTCCCCGGAACGGGTAAGTACCACGTAGCTTTCAATATCCAACTGGTCCAGCATGGTGCTCATCAGCACGGCCACATCGCGGCAGACCCCGTAGCGGGTGGTCAGTGTTTCGCTGGCGGGCTTGGGCTCGAACCCGGCTTTTTTGCCGGTGCCCAGGCCCATGTAGCGAATTTTCTGGGCCACGAAATGATAGACCGCCTTGATTTTTTCCTCGTCAGTTGTCATCCCTTCGGTAATCTGTTGGGTCACTGTGCGAAGGTTGTCATCGGCGGTGCGGAAGTTTGAAGTCATCTCGTACCACCACCTGCTGATCTGCTGCCAGTTGTCGATAGTGGAAACGATCAGCCGCGGGGCGAAACTGGTGTAGAATGGCATGGCCAACTCGGCCACTATCCGGGGGACATCGTTCACTTCCCAACTGTAGGTGTTCAGCCCGTTTTCAGTTGTGAGCGAGAATTTTGCCTCACCGTCCTTAACCACATGTTTTAGTGGTACGTTTGCCGGGCCGGTGATTTCAGCTTTGTAGTGCACGAGCGGTTCTGAGCTCTGTAAAAGATCCATCCAATCGAACTGGCCGTCCATCGGTGCGTTGAAACAACTGTCCACTGTCTCCATCTCGATAGCATCACCCACTTCGAGGTTGGGAAAAGTGACAATCTGCACCCGTACCTCTGAGTCGAAAATATTCATCCGGGCCAGCATGGGGTGGGTTACATCCTTGATCATCTCCTCCGGCACGTCCACAATCCGGCCATCGGCCTTGATAACTCTTGCCATTTCGATCCGGATAGTGTCGTACTTAAGGCTGTAGCTGAGGCCGTATTCTCCCCAGCTTTTTTTGCCGGTTTCGGTCAGGATTTTTGTCAGGGCGTAGTCCCGCTGAAGGTAAGTGCCATCCTCCTGATAGTGGATTTTGCGGATGTTTTCGATTATAACAACGTTGGCGTCGGGGTATTTTGCAGTGGTTGCCAAGGCCAGTTTGCCGACCAGTTCCGCTGGCGCCTGTGCCGCCGTGGATGGCGTAACAGCAACCGTGGCCAGCATCAGCGCGGCCGCTAAGATGGATAATGGTAATCGAATATTCATGGTTTTCTCCCTGCTGGGGGTTGCTGTGGCTGGATTTTCGTATCTGCTAAGTATTTAAGCCGGATTGCGAGTTTTGTCAATTGTGATTGCCGCTGTTGTCCGTGGTTTATCTTGGCAGAGGCGGCAGGTAGCTATTATCATATATGTTCTGCATTCGTGTTCAATTACCAATTAATAAGACAGGAGGAACAGGCGACATGTTCCGATTTTCTTTACCGATACGGACCTTTGCCTTGCTGCTTGCGCAATTTGCGTTTGTGATGGCGGCAAGCACCGCATTAGCTTCCGGACCGGTGGTCAATCCCTGGGTTTCCACGGACCGCAGTGTGAATACATACGACGCCTCCACTCTTGCCGCCAGCATGCGCCGGGGGGCCACGGGGCAAAAGGAGCAGGCGGTTAATTTCTACCGTTTCTACCGCCGCGCGATGTACCCCTACGCCAACCGCAACGAATACCCCTTTCCGGTCAACGACCAGTCCAACATGTTCGATTTCGTGCGGATGGTCAATGTGTACGGCTACACGCTCTGCACCCAGGGCAACTGGATGTTCGCCAGTTTCCTGAAAGAGACCGGACTTACCGAGGATGCGCGTGGTATCAGTGTGCCGGGCCACGGAACCGCCGAGGCGTTCTGGGACGGTAAGTGGCACTTTATTGACGCGGTGGTGGGCTGTTTCGCATATGCCGGCAAGGACAGGAAAGATATCGCCTCGATAGACCAGATAATTGCCGACAGCACGATCCTGAGCCGGGCGGCGCTTCAGGGAAGGGCCAGCATGCCGTTCTGCCCCGGCGATGGTGACCCGATCTACCCGGAAGCCGCCCTGGCCGTGCCGGACCAGTGGTTCACCTACCGCAAGTACCAACTGGCTTTTTTGCTTGGCGCACTGCCGGAATACACGGTGGTAGATGTGGGCGAGAGGGCGTCGCACACGATGGCTTTTGAACTCAGGCCCGGATTCAAACTTATCAGGATGTGGGACCACGAGCCCCGGATGTACAACCTGAGCTATGAGTTCCACCGCAATAATCTGAGCCGCAGCAGTCCCTCGCCCGCCATCCTGCCGCCCCATGTCCCCGATGGTGGCAAGGAGAACCGTGATGAGCTGAACTGGCCGGTGATCAAGCCTTACCGCAAAACAATCAACGGGCGCGACAGCTACCACTATTTCGCCAATGGCCGCCTTGGCTACGAGGATGATTTTTCCGATAACCGGATTATCAGTGCCGCGGATTCGGTGCTGGGCCTGGCAGTTGACAAGCAGCAGCAGGCTCTGCTGAACACGGACAGTATAGGCGAGGCCGTGTTCTCCATGGAACTGCCCTACGTGTTTGTCGGCGGTTCGGTGAGCGGTGTGGCGGAGCTTGTCGATGGTGGTTGGGTGGCAGTCTATATGGACCTGGGCCAGGCGGAGCAGTGGGTCTGCCTGGGCGTAAGAGAAACGGCTGGTAAATTTGATTTTATAATACCAGGCAGCCTGCTGAACGAGCGCTATTCGTTCCAGATCAAGGTTAAACTTCACGGTGCGCACGGCCCCGGCTCGGCCAAGTTGCGGAACATCAAACTGGACGCCCTCTGCCAGCTCAATATGTATTCATTGCCATTTCTGGCTCCGGGAGAAAATAATGTGACGGTTCGGGCCGGTTCCATTGGCGCGGGGACTTCGCTCAAAGTTACTTACCGCTGGCAGGAAAAGGGCTGGGACAGGGAGCATCTGCAAACGGTGCGGAAGGCACCTGCCACGTACGGAATAACAGTGGAGGGGCAAGAATATCCGCGGATGAAGTCTATCGAGATGGAAGCTGTAATCGATTGAGATGAGCGAAAAAGTTTGACAGGCGAATCACAGTCCAGCACATTACATCAATATGTTATTTTCCTTTGGAATAATTTTCAGATTCGTTGCGGAAGTTGTTTTCTGTATTTTAACCGGAGGTTGAGAATAGATGATATTCACACGTCTAATTGTCCTGTTGATACTGGCCGTCGCCGCCACGGCTGCCAGGGCCGAGGTTAAAGTTTACGAGCAGCCGCTCACCCTGCCCACCTACAAAATAGGTGCTCCGGAGATAATGCCGAACTGGGAACGGGTCTATCCGTACACCATGTACGAGCGGTTGACTGATGAAAAATACGAAAAGACCTACAAGGCGCTCTACGTGGAGAACGAGTGGGTCAAGGCTCTTGTGCTGCCCGAGATAGGCGGGCGTCTTCACGGTGCGCAGGACAAGACCAACGGCTACCAGTTTCTCTACAACCAGACCACTATCAAGCCGGGACTGGTCGGTATGTCCGGCGCCTGGATTTCCGGTGGCGTTGAGTGGAACTTTCCCCACGGCCACCGCCCCACCGGATTCCGCGACACGGATTACCGTCTGGTGGACAATCCCGACGGCTCCAAAACGGCCTGGACAGGCGAGATAGACAGAATGTACGGCATGCGCTGGGCTGTGGGCACCACGGTTCACCCGGGGCGCAACTGGGTAGAGACCAAGATGCGGCTTTACAACAGCTCACCCTATGCCCACTCTTTCCAGATGTGGTCAACCGCCGCGGTACGCGCAACACAGGAATACCAGGCCGTAATTCCCGGTGAGATTGTCACCGGCCACGGCAAGCACAGCTTCTTTAACTGGCCGATCAGCAAGGGCGTGGATGTAAGCTACTGGAAAAATATCGAGCCGGCAAACAGCTTTTTCGCCTGGCAGAGCGATGCGGCCTATTTTGGCGGCTACAGCCCTGAGGAAAAAGGCGGACTGGCCCATGTGGGCGATCCGCATATCGTCCGTGGTAAAAAGCTGTGGACCTGGGGCACCGCGCCCTCGGGCCGGATCTGGGAGAAAATACTGACCGATGGCGATATAGCTTATTTCGAGCCTCAGGCAGGAGCCTACAGCGACAACCAGCCGGATTACCATTGGATTCTGCCCGGCGAGACCAAGGTTTACAGCCATTTCTGGATCCCGGTGCGTGATATCGGGGTGTGGGATTTTGCCAACCTTGAGGGTGCGCTCAACCTGGAACTCGATGGCCGGAAGGTGAAATTCGGTTGGAGTCCCACCGGAGTCAACAAGGGAGCGGTTGTAATGGTCTCCTACGCCGGTGAGGAATTGTTCCGCCAGAGCGTGGATGCCGACCCGGCGACCCCGTTTATGGCAGAGGCCAAAGCACCCCGCAAGGCCGATCTCTACGAGCTGAGCATGACAGTGCTCACAGCCGCCGGAGAACCGCTGCTTGCTTACAGCCATCCCAGGCCAACAAATCCGCCGCTGCCGGAGCCGGAGCCTGCCCCAGCCGAGCCGGGCGAGATCAAGAGTGCCGACGAGTTGTTTATCATCGGTGACTATTTCGACATGTTCCGCGACGAAGAAAAGGCGCACGATTACTATAATGAAGCCCTTAGTCGCGATCCCGGTGACGTGCGCGCCAACACGTCTGTCGGTCTGGCGAAGCTTAAACAGGGACTCTACAGCCAGGCTATCGAGCATTTCGACCTGGCGCTGAAACGCTATCCCGATATGGGCAAGGCGCGTTATTACAAAGGTATGGCCCACCTTCGCGCCGGCGATCTCTACCTGGCCGAGAAACACCTGAACCGCGCCAGCTACGATATTACCTACTACGCTGCCGCCCATTTTGAACTGGCACAACTTATCGCGGCCCAGGGCCGCTACGAGCGGGCGCTGGAGCATGCGGAGCGCAGCGTTAACGGCAACGGCGACAATGTGCAGGCATGGGCGGTCAAAGCGCATATCCTTAACCGCCTGGAGCGCCCCGATGAGGCTCTGGTGGCTGCGGACAAGGCCCAGCGGATGGACCCGCTGGACCTGCTCTCGCTCTGTGAAAAGATTCTGGTGTCCTACAGCAGCCAGGGTAGCTCCATTGAAGTTGAAAATATGATAGGCGAGCTGTTGGGAATCACCCGTCTGGACAGCGAGAACCATCTTGAGCTGGCCATCCGGTTCGCACGTTGCGGCGACTACCGTTCCGCTGTCCTGACACTTCAGGGCATGAATGACAGCGAGAAAAAAGTGTCTCCGCTGGTTTATTACTATCAGGCATACTACAACCACATGCTGAAAGACAAATACGCCGCCGACGGAGCACTTGCCCAGGCCGCCGCGGGTGATCCGACCTATGTGTTCCCCAACCGGTTAGAGAGTTTTCCGGTGCTGAACTGGGCTCTGGAGCAGAACCCCGATGACGGCCACGCGCGTTACTATCTGGGTAACCTGTTGCGCAGCCGCGGCCGTCAGGACGGGGCGCTGGCAAGCTGGGAGCAGGCGGTGCAATTAGATCCCGCCAACACAGTGGCCTGGCACAATATCGGTCATGCCTACATGGGAAATGGAGACCTGGATAAGGCGGAAAACGCCTACCGCAAGGCGGTGGAGGCAAATCCCGGAGCGGGGATGGCCGTGGAGGAACTGGACAAGGTTCTGCAGCTCAAAGGTGTCAGTAATGACCAGCGCATTGTGTTACTGGAAAAATATCAGGATGCACTCAATTCCCGCGACCCGTTGCTCAAGCGCCTGATCTCGATGTATGTCCAGCAGGGCCGGTTCGATGACGCTCTGGCCTATCTGACCGAGCACCACTTCCATTCCTGGGAGGGCCGCTACGACGTTCATCAGTACTGGGTGGAGAGCAATATCGGCAAGGGCGACAAGTGCTTTGCCGACGGCGATTACGAAAACGCGCTCAAGCATTACAAGCTTTCGCTGACCTACCCGTTCAACCTCGAAGTGGCTTCTCAGCCCAAAGTGGTGCAGGCCCGCAAGGAGTTCAAGGTGGCGCAGGCGCTGACGGCGCTGGGCAAAAAACGCGATGCCAGGAAGAGCTACAGAAAAGTGGCCGCCTACGATTTGGCCGCGGACAACGCCTACCAGTATTTCCGTGGCAAGGCCCTGGAGGAGTTGGGTAAGAAAAATGAGGCGAAGGCTGTGTTTCAGCAGATGCTGACCGCGGTGGAAAATGCCGAAGAGGTGCGCCGCAGGCAAGGCTCATCAAATTTCGACCCGGGCCGCAGTTTCGAGGCGCTCAAGCAGTTTAAGCTCTCATTGGCTCTCGATGGCCTTGGCCGCGATTCCGAGGCGGCCAGCAAGCGCCAGCAGGCGCTAAGCGCCGACCCGCTCGCGGGCCTGAGAGTGTTCAGCACTCCACGGGCCGGCTGGTAGGATTTTAGCTTGTATCGTTAATAATAAAGAGGCCGGGGATTGTTAAATCCCCGGCCTCTTTTTGTAATCGCAATTATGGCGAAAGGGCGACGCATGCGTCGCCCCTGCATTGCAGCCTGATTTAAATTCAGCTCAGTAGCTCTTTAAGCACAGAGCAGAATTTGAGACCCAGCGTGTGGCCATGGTCCAGTATATAGCCGGCGTCGGCATTCAGGTTAATCGTGTCGGAGCTTACAATGCTCACCGAGCCCAGTACCGCGGCAAAATCCGCGGCTGTCTCCACGGGCAACTCGGCCAGGCCCTTGCGCTGCACAGGCTCGCTACGGATAAACGGCAGGCCGGCGGCGGTGGCCACTATCAGCCCTCCCATAGCGGCATCGCCAGCCCCGGCCGTGCTCTTGACCCCAACTCTGGCGGCGGGAACGAACTCCCAGACACCGTCCTGCCAGCCCCATGAACCCATCTCACCGGCGGTAACCAGCAGCTTGAGTGCAGGATTGAGAGCCGCCGCCTTTTGCTCCATTGCCGCCAGGAAAGGCTGCGGATCGTTATGGTCGTATTCCATCGAGCACAGTGCGGTGGCCTCGTCGCGGTTGATCGCCAGGAACTCGGTGCTGGCGATACATTCGGCGACCAGGGGATCAGCCATTTCCGCCGAGGTCAGTGTGCAGAAGCGCGGTAGACCACACTTGCCGGCCATTCTCAGCAGCTCCAGACGGGACTCCATCGGCACTTCGGGCGCGGCCAGAGCAATGCCCTGCTTGCCATATTCGAGGCACAACTGACTGGCCGCCTGGACCTCGCTGGGGTACAGCAGGCTGCTGGCGCTGCGGCTGGTGGTGATATTGCCGCCGGTGCGGTCCGGGTAAAGGAAACAAATGCTGAACAGGGTGGGAGCCTCGGCAGTGGTAATCACGTAGCGCGTGTCCATGCCCGACTCTTCCATCAGGTTTACCATCTCCTTGCCCACGGAATCCTTGCCCACTTTACCCACGGGTATTGTCTGACAAGTTGCCTCGTCATCGTGGTTGGAGCCAAGCAGCATCGCCACATAATGCAGCATGATATGCAGCTTGCAGAAATCCCGGCAATCGTCCAGCCGGGCGGCGCGGCTTTCCTCGCGTCCCAGCGTATGGTCGCCCTGCAACTCGAACATCATCCCCGAGCCGATCCCGCCCGTGCCGATAACTGCCCTGTAATCGCCTTTGTACATCTAATGCATTTCCTCATTCAAAAGGGGTTCAGATCAATTCCCATTCCGGATGGATGCTGATCGGATGAGTGGCGGTCTCCCGCGTGGCTGTTACCCGCGCGTCCGGATGTTCCTGCAACAGGGTCATCGGGTACTCCGGGGTAGGATGGCTGAACAGGGCCACCCGGAAAGCGGTCTGCTTCCAGGCTCCGGTGTCGCTGTAGACCCGTACTTTGCGCGCGGAGAGGCACTCCTTAACTCCCAATGTTACGCTCATCGGCGGGATAAACTGCCACGCTGATCCCAGGGTGCGCTGGGCCAGGGCTATCACGGTATCCTGGTTGTTATACTGCACGCGGATAGAGCTGTTGCGGACCTCATCCAGCGTGAGCAGGCTGAACGGTTCGCGGCGGGCCTGGTTGTAGGCTATATGCCCGTCCTGGCCCCAGCCGCCCAGGGTGATGTCTATCGGTCCGGCCTCGATTGCGCTGCGAACCCGGCCCATTGTGTCCGGGGTCAGCCAGTGACGGTTCTCTTCCGGCACGGCCAGTTCAGTATCGATTGGCCCATAAAACACGCGTTCCATCTCGCTGCGGAAATTGTACGGGTGTCCGTCAGGCAGAGGGTTGCCCTCCCAGTTCAGGCACTCGTCCATATGGAAAACCTCCAGTTGCCGAAAGCTTACCCGCTCGCTGTTGACTATCTGGGCCAGCGGCTCGTACCAGCACGATGGGCCGCAGGGGATAATAGCGCGGGTTTTGTTGCCCGCCTCGTTGTTCTTTTGCACCTCATCCACCAGCTCGCGGGCCATCATCCGGCCCATCTGCCCGCTGTTCTCCACCACCTCGAAAGGCACGCGCGGGTTATTTTCAGCCAGCTTGTCCACGGGAATTGAACACCATTGCAGCAGCTCTTTTTTGTCTATCGCGTACATCACTCACTCCGTTGTCTATCGGATGGTGGGCCAGGGCTAGTCCTGGCCGTAATAACTGTCATCGCCGTGCTTGCGATTGTAGTGTTTGTCCAGCAACTCACCGGCCATCGGCCCCGCGCCCGGTTCAAGGGCCAGGGTGTGCCAGGCCATTGCCGCCACTTCTTCCAGTACAATCATGTTTTCCACCGCCGCTGCCGGGGTTGCTCCCCAACTGAATGGGCCGTGGGAGTGGACCAGCACGCCTGGTACCCGTAGCGGGTCAAGATCGCTGAACCGCTCGGCTATCACGCGGCCTGTCTCACACTCGTAGGAGCCTGATATTTCCTGCCCTGTCATTGCGCGTGTCAACGGGATTTCACCATGAAAATAGTCGGCATGGGTGGTTCCCAGCGCCGGGACCGGTCTGCCCGCCTGCGCCCAGACAGTGGCGAAATGGCTGTGGCTGTGGGCTACTGCCCCGATTGTGGGAAAAGCGCGGTAGAGTTCCAGGTGGGTGGCCGTATCCGAGCTGGGCTTGCAGCCGTCTTCAATCCGGATGCCGTCCAGGTCCACCACGGCCAGCTTATCCGCGGTGAGTTTCTCGTAGGGCACGCCGCTGGGTTTGATCACCATCAGGCCGCGTCTGCGGTCTATTCCGCTGACATTGCCCCAGGTGAGGATGATCAGGCCCCTGCGCCAGAGCTCCAGGTTGGCCTGCAATACCTGCTCTTTGAGTTCCGCCGGCATGGTATCTCTATGTTTTAGTTTTAAGAAGTTAACGCTGGAAAATACTCGTTGCGCCCTGTCCGGTTCAAGGAAAAACTAAAAACGGACAATAATGGTGCGAAGCATGATTCTGCCGCCGCTGGTCCGGAACAGACATAAACCGCCCTTGCAGCCCGGGCTGGAGCGGTTTATAATTGTTTGTCCGAATTAATTAAAATTAAACGGGGAGAATAAATGAGAAGGCCAATAACCATTCTGCTGGCCGTATTTGTTTTAGCGGCGGGTTCGCTGTCCGCCGGACAACTGGGCGATAAGCCGTTCAAGGCCGCCTGCGCCCAGATATTTGTCAGCGATAACGTGGAGACCAACCTGAAGAAGTACCTCGATTTTATTGCCCTGGCTGCCGATGAAGGCGCGGAGCTGGTTGTGTTCCCCGAGGCGTCGCTCTCCGGCTACGGGCCGGCACACTACAAGGACAAGGAAATGCCCCCCCAACAGGAGCTCCAGGCATTGCTGGACAAGGTGAAAGACGCAGCCCGCGAGCATGGCATCTGGGTGCTGGCCGGTACCTCCACCCGGCGCGAGGATGGCCTGTATAACGATGTGGTCATGATCGACGACACCGGGATTGAACGCGCCAGCTACGCCAAGGTTCAGCTTACCACTGGCGATAAGAATTTCTACCAGCCGGGACAGGAACTGAAAGTGCAGACTGATGGATCGTTTAGCTATGGAATGCAAATCTGTTATGACATCCGTTTCCCCGAACCGTGGCGCGTACTGGCCCTTAGTGGAGCCAAGGTGATTTTCCACGCGGCACAGGCCTGCGGCAACCATTCCTGGAAAATCCCTGTCTGGGAGGGCCACCTTAGAAGCCGCGCCGCCGAGAACGGAATCTGGGTTGTGAGTTGCAACGCCGCCGGTCCGGTGCAGATGGGCAAGAGCTACATTATTAATCCCGACGGACTCCTTGTGGCCGAGAGCAACCAGGACAGCGAGGAATTGATCACCGGCATGGTCGATCTCTCAAAGCAAAGCCGTGTGGGCGTGGCCTCGCGCCGCACCGATCTCTATCGCCTGTTGCCTGTGGATGCTAAACCGAACACTCAGTAGCCTGCGGCGGAGGGTTTGCCTGTCGTGAAATTTATGTTATCCATTCGATCTCTGTTGTTTGCACTGTTGCTGGCAGGAGTTCCGGCCGCACTATCGGCCGGAATCCGTTCGGATCATCCACGCATTTTTGTCAACAATGACCCGGCCTATTATAACTGCCTCGACAGCCTGCGGCTCAGGGTGTGGCGCAAACCCTGGCGCACCGAGTACGAGAAGCTGCGCATGTGGCGCAACAGCTTCGATGACGTGCCGCGTGGCCGCAAGACTGCCAATGTTATCCCCTCCTTCGCCATCCGCTGGCTGATCGATCCAACGGAAACCGCCGCCGCCGACACGGCTCTGGCAATGCTGCTGGCGCTGGAGCACGATGACGGCCAGTCATGGAACCTGTCCGTGGCCAGTATCGCCTACGACTGGCTGCATGGGTACAGCGGCTTCAGCCAGAGCGACAAGCTGTTGATTCGTGAGCGGATCGAGAGCTGGACACGTGACTGTATCCATCAGATTCGTACCGATGACGACGTGTTCAACAACCACACCTGGTATCACCTCAGGGCTGTTTACCTGGCAGCACTGGCCCTGCACGGTGAGAGCGACGAGGCCGGGGAATGGTTGGATTTTGCCGGGCGCTACTGGCGCAACAACCTCTCAGGCGCGGTTGAGTTGTTTAAGGGAGGCTGGCACGAGGGCCTCTCCTACAGTTGCCGGGCGAGCCTGCTTAATCTGGCCATGTGGAGCAGCGCCTGGCAAAGCGCCACGAGCCCGCGCGAATGGCCGTTCGCCAGGCTGCGTCAAAAGGAAGGCGACTGGCTGAACAAGTTTACGGATTTCTACGCCGCGCAGGTTTATCCCGATGGCAGTCTGGCGCGCTACGGCGATGTGCCGGAATTTATTGTTGGTGGGGGATGGGACAACAGCCGTCTGTTCATGATTGTGGCCCACGAGTACAAAAATCCACTGGCGGCCTGGATAGTGCAAAATGCGGGCAGGGACGGCCAGGAGTTATTACCTCTGCATGTGTGGTATTACCTGCTGTGGTACGACCCTGCTGTTGAGCCCCGCCCGCCTTCGGAGACCTTGCCCAGGGCGGTACGCCTGAATCCCGGCACATATGATCTGTTTTTTATGCGCTCGGGCTGGGAGGACGACGCCACGGTTGTCAGTTTCCACGCCGGCGACTGGTTCGGCAGCCACGACAATCTGGATGTCGGCCATTTCTCTATCTTCCGCAAACAGTGGCTGGCCCTGGATGCCGGTGTGTATTCCCCGATGGGGAAGAGCCATTATGTCAATTTTTCCAGCCGCACACTGGCCCACAACAGCCTGCTGATTCAAGACCCCCAGGAGCGGTTCCAGAATCCCCATAACGATGACGTGAGTGTAATCAACGATGGCGGCCAGCGGGTGGTGGTCAGCCTGGGTGGACGCAGTACGCAGAACAACAGGGATGTCAGCGTTTGGAAGCGCAACCGGCTGGAGGACGCCCATTTTGAGCGGGCCACGGTGCTGCACTTCTACGCCGGCGATACGCTGGATTTTGTGGCCACCGATATTACGATGGCCTACAACAGCGACTTTTTCTCCTCCTACGGCAGCGATTTCCGCAACCGGCCAAAGGTGAGCCAGGTGGTGCGCAACCTGGCCTATGTGCGGCCCTCCACGGTTATAATATACGACCGTATTCTGGCCAAGGACCCCTCGTTTACCAAGACCTGGACCCTCAATACCGCCAATCAGCCATATCTGGGCGAAAACGGTACTTTTCTGGCGGAAAACGGCGGCTCGGTGCTGGCCGGACGTACGCTGCTGCCCGCTGCCCCGCATCGGGAAATATGGGGCTCGCACGCACGGCCGTTCCATTTTCAGGGGGTGGACATGCATCACGGCATCGACCTCTGGGACTATCCGGAAGTGGAGCCGGGAGGCTGGATTCTGCGTATCTCCCAGGCTGAGCAGGATGTTAACTGCGAGTTCCTGCACGTGCTGGCCGCGGGTAACAGGAGCAGGACCACCCAGGAATTGCTGGAGGGCTGGAAGTTGCTCGCAGGGCGCGGACTGAGGGCGGTTGTCAACAATGAGCTGGTACTGGCTTTTCTCGATGGTACGGAACTGAATACGCGGCTGGAATTACCCGCCAGGGAAGGTATTACTTACCGGGTCTATCTGCTGGGTGTGGCCGAGGGCGTACTGCACGATGTGAGCGTGGGTGAGCAGGTGATCCAGGGAGTGCGGTCCGACGGTGGAGTGGTGGCGGTGGAGGCGGCCGCGGGCAGTGTTATCCGGTTGAAGCCACGGATGTGAAGTGTGTAGATTATTCCCGGTAAAACGCGGCGGCGGCAAAACTGACAGCGCTCTGGGTGGGCGCCTCGTGCCACAGATGGTAGGCCAGTTCCCTGCTCTTTATTCCTTCCGGAAGTACTTCCAGCAACATCGACAGTACGCTGAACCCGCAGACATGGTAGCGGTCGCGCACGTAGCGGCTCTCCGCCACGAAACTCTCCACATCCAGAGCTGTAAGGTGATCCAGCAGCGCGCGGTCGTGGGCTTTGGAGTTGCGGGCTATCTGTATGGCCGGCTTACGGTCGCCGAACTTGGGACCGATATGGCACAGGTCCACGCCGGCCACCAGCAGAGTGCGGCCGCCCTTTTCATTTAACATCGAACTCAGGCAGTCCAGCACCGGCACAAGTTCGTTGAGCTCGCGTGGACTGGCCAGGTTGCCCAGCACGAGCTGCTCGAACAACGACCCGCACAGTACGGGAACCAGTGTAAAGGGACCCTCCAGCACGCTCTGCAGCAGCACGGCTTGAAACTCTATCGAGTGTTCGCCGCGATGGTCAAAGTCATCGGGGGTGGCCAGCGGCCCGGCGGCCTGACGCAGGCTGTTGACCGCGAATTGGTCAGCCGGGACCGTGCCCAGCGGGGTGACAAAATCCTTGCCGGTCAAGCTGAACAGGCCGCGGGTCATGTTGTGGCCCACACCCAGCACTATCACCCTGTCAAACGAGCGTCCCCTCAGAGCGCCATAGGCGGCGGAGTAAACCTTGTCGCCTACCCGCAGCTCGATATGAGGGGCCACGATAGCGGTGATTTCCTTGCCCGTCAGGCTTTCCGCCACGGATTCGCCGTTGCCCGAGTCCAGTAGCTGGCCGATAAACTTGCGGCAGGCGTCCGGTTTTTCGGGGTAGCTCACCCCGGCCAGAGCCGGAGGCCGGTCGGTCCGCCGGCTGAACGAATCGACCAGTTTTTTCCTGGCATCCGCAAAACGGTTGTTGTCCAGCAGGAAGGCCTCATCCAGGCTGTCGATAAACGACTGGATCGCTTCGAGGGGAATCCGGGCAGGGTTATCCTGGCTTGCTGTCTGCCGCTCCAGCAGTTCCAGGATATCCTCTGCGCTGTTACTGCCGTCCAGCAGTGAGAGCAACGGCAGCGCACCCTCGCTGAACGCCAGCGGTCCGCCACGGTCCAGGCCGAACGGGTCACGCAGCAGGACCATCGTGCCACCGTCCTCGCCGCGCGTGGGAGTGAGGTCAAGATCGTTGCGCAGCACCGGATTGTTGTGGCTCTTCTTTTTCATCGGTTCCCTTAATAAACTTGTCCAACCGGCCAGCGTTCAGGTCAGCAGTTTGCCGTCTTTAATCACCAGCGTTTCATCCACCCATAGCGAAGGTTCCAGCAGTCGGCCTCGACATAGTGCGTAACCGATTTGCTACGGGGTTTGTGGCAGGCTGTCAGCACACACTCTCCGGGCTTGATAACCCCATGCGGAGTGCTCGTGAGAGCTTAACTCGCCAGTTTTTTGTCCACTTCGGCTGCCTTGCGTCCGGGCAGATTGATCAGCACCCAGGCGATTGAGACGATAATGACCAGGCCCAGCCACGGCATGGCCCAGTCGAAACTGGCAATCAGCGCACTGTACCAGCCGGCGTCGGCGCGGTTGACCACATCGGTGGCGAAATCGAATACCGGGCTTTTGGTAAAATTGATCTTGAGGAACACAAACACGGCCAGCAGTACAGCGGCAAGGCTTTCTCCGGCGACAAACCCGCTGGCCAGCAGCAGGCCGTTGTTATCGGCCGCGGTTCTCGCCTGCTCGCTTTTTCGTCTGACCCTCCAATCCACCGTAGCCTTGATCGCTCCACCGACAAAGATCGCGAACGTGGTATAGAGCGGAAGGTACATGCCCACGGCCACCAGCATCGGTGAGCCGCCGCCCAGCAGAATCAGTCCGAGGGCGAAAAAGCCGCCCATGATCACCAGCGGCCAGGCCATCTCGCCGCCGACAATACCCGTGGCCATCATGGCCATCAGCCCGGCCTGGGGAGCGGGAAGGTTGGCTCCGCCGATTCCGCCGGGCGTGTAGTTGTGCAGCAGCCACAGCGGCCCGGTGAGCACCAGAGCCGCGGCGAGAACGCCGATAATCTCCGCGATTTCCATCCGCCGGGGAGTACCTCCCAGAATATGCCCAACCTTAAGGTCCTGGAGCATGTCTCCGGCCACTCCCGCGGTGCAGCAGACCACTCCGGCCACTCCCAGTACCGCGGCAACACCATTGATCCCGGTAGTGCCCAGCCAGACCATCAGCAGGGCGGCCACCAGCAGAGTGGAGAGCGTTAGTCCCGAGATGGGGTTGTTCGAACCGCCGATAAGGCCCACCAGGTACCCGGCCACGGCGCTGAACAGGAACCCGGCGATAGTCATCACGATAGCGGCGACAACAGCGCTGAGCAGCGAGCCGCAGAAATACCAGTAGAGCAGGGTGATAGGGATAATAAGCACCAGCACACTGATCGAGACCCATTTGAAATTAAGGTCCTGCTCCAGGCGGTTTGGATGGTAGTCTCCGCTCTGGCTGAGACGGAAATCGCTGAACGCCTTGCCGATCCCATCGACCAGGGGCTTGCGCATCTTGGCCAGGGTAAAGAACGCCGCCACCAGCATGGCTCCCACGGCGAACGGGCGCACCTGGGCCAGCCAGACTTGAGTGGCGATACTCTGCCAGCTTTCTCCGGCGGCCTTGTAAACAGCGAGTTCGGGATTGAAAAACATCGCCATTGGAATAAACACCAGCCAGCCCAGCACACCGCCGGCGAACGTCCAACTGGCGAGTCTGAGACCGATAATGTAGCCCACGCCGATCAGGGCCGGGCTGGCCCCGGGGCTCTGCACCAGCATTCCGCCACCGTAGGCCGTGCTGCTCGAAGCTGCCGTACCGGCAAAGAGGTCAATCTGACTGGATTTAAAGGGAAAGAACTTGGTGACATGCTCGGTGACAATCTGAATGCCGTTGGGGTTCTTGAAAAGCTCGAATACCGCCGCCAGCCCCATGGCGCCGAAAACGTACTTGGCGCCGGTGGCCCCCTGCTGACCCGCCTTGACCACCTCGGCGCAGGCGACACTTTCAGGGAACGGCAGGCCTGCCTCTTCCACCAGCGGGCGGCGAAGCAGGATCACGAACAACACGCCCAGCAGGCCGCCCACAGCCATGATCAGCGTACAATCCCAGTAGTGCAGGTCTTCCCAGACCCCGGCGATCACGAACGCGGGCAGGGTAAAAATGGCTCCGGCCACAAGGGCCTCGCCCACACTGGCGGTTGTCCTGGTGAGGTTCTCTTCAAGGATAGAGCCGCGGAACGCCCGCATAACGGCCATCGCAACCACGGCGGCCGGAAATGTGGCGGAGACAGTCATGCCGGCTTTCAGGCCCAGGTAGGCGTTGGCCGCTCCCAGCACTATAGCCATCAGAACACCCAGCAGCACTGCCCGCAGGGTGAACTCTTTCATGTTGGTATCAGCGGGTACGTATGGCTTGAATTCCTTGTCGCTCATCGAGAGATTCCTCCGGGGGTCAGGTCTGTGCCGATAGAGGCCGGGGGAGCCGGAAAGGTGAGAAGCCGAAAATGCCTGCATTACCCCAGCTATACGCAGTGCAAGCATAATAGCCCGCGCAGCACGGGAGGCGCAAGGGTAAATTATGTTAATTCGTTGCGTTTTAGAGGGTAAAAGGCCATGAAAATACAGAGATAGGGATAGTTCAGAGCAGTTCCTTTGAACCTTTTGAAGAAGGATTGTTGCTGCCGATTCCACCTTCCATGAAGTCGTAAAGCTTGAGATTCCCGCCGTTGCCCTGCTCGTGATCCGTCAACTGTTCGGCCCCGCTATGAAGGTACTCGATAAAGGCAGCCACTTCACGCACATCCTGCCGGTCCAGTTGATGGAGGCGCTCAATCAACTCACACAGACTCTCGTCGACTTTCATGTAGCCGGGGGGCAGCCCCCTGCGGATTCTCATCATGCCGCCTGGCGTCCTGATTAGTGCACACAGCCGCTATTTTGACGTCTGCTCCAGATGCGACTGATTGCGGTTGTTTTCGATAAATTCCTGGATCAGCGCGTCCTGCTCCTCCACGAAAGTTTCGAGGGTGATCAGCAGATTTTCCACTTCGCTGGCCCGGAAATGGACGATCGTGTCCTTATCGGCGGTCGCCGCCTCGTCGCCCAGTTTGGCGTAGAGCATGTCATAAACAACCTTAACCGTGGACAGCTTCTGCTCCAGGTGGGTTAGCATATCGTTGAAATCCTGCATAACTCTTTCTCCTCTTTCCCTTCTGTTCCGCATAAGATTGTTGCGGGTTGATTGCGCGGGACGTTCAGTCCAGGGGCAGGTATTTCTGGGTATGGAGTTCTTCCCGGTATTTTTCGAGCACCAGGTCGATTCCTTCGCGAAGGTACTCACTGATAGGCACCCTGGTCTTGCCGGAGAGCGCCTTGAGCTTTTCCTTCTGACTTACCAGAATATAAGTTGTGATCTGCGTTTTGCTTTCCGACAAAGCATCCTCCTTGATCTGCTTGCTGGCGACTGGTCATTGGGATATAATGCATTATATCATATTTACTGTATTTACTTCTGTTTGTCAACACATTATCGTTGGCGCCCGCGGGACTTGGGCAACCTTGATAATCGCTCCCGGGATAACTATCTTTTGCACCCGGCCAGCCAGCAAAGTTTTCCCGACGGCCGGAGCGATTGTAGTACAATGTAATTATTTTAAATATCCAATACTCAACGAGGTTTTCAGCATGGCGCAAATCAAGAGTTATCTCGTATTCGGCCCTAATGGAATAGGCAAGGGCACCAACGCCAAGGCGGCGGGTATGCTGCCTGGTTACCTTCACTTTTCCACCGGCGATATGTTCCGCGCCCTGGTTGCGAGGGTCAAGGAGGGCAATGCCTCTGAGTTGGAACTGCGGATCGATAAAACCATGAAAAGCGGCGGGCTGGTGGACGACCAGACCACGGTGGACCTGGCCCGGCAGAACCTTCAGGGCGCTGTTGACGATGGCGGTTTCAACCCGGAGACCGATTATGTTCTGCTCGACGGGTTGCCGCGTAACCGTAAGCAGGCCCGGATGATCGCCGATTTTATCGATGTGGTAAGTGTGCTGCACGTAACCGCCAGCCGTCAGGTGGCGGTGGAGCGGATCACCGGCCGGGCTAAATTGGAGGGCCGCAAAGACGACCAGGACGCGGAGTCCGTGGGCAAACGGCTGGATATCTTTTTCGAGAACGCCGCCGATATCCTTGCCCACTACGACAGCGGGTTCGACGGGCGGACTGAATACGACTCGCGGAAGATTCACTATATCGACGCCAACCAGCGTCCAGCCGCGGTACTGAAGGATTTTCTCGAGTACCTGGCCTGATTCTTAAGCAGGCAGAGAGCCGAACGTAAAAAGGGCCGGACATCCACCTGGATGTCCGGCCCTTTTCTTCAGAAATTTGTGTGTCGCTAAAGCAGATCGGTATGGTCAGGCAATCAGGTTGATCCGGCCCTCCTGCCTGTCGCGTTCAGCCCTGGCGGAATCATCCGGTTTCTTACCTGTATTATCTGACTTTTTCTTTTTGCCCCCCTGGTAAGAATCCTGCTGTGAAGCCTGATCCTTGTCCAGAGATTGCACCCGATATGCGAAGCCACTCTTCGGAATCTCGGATATTGCCATGGGATCTCCCGGTGGCTGAAATTCTCCCCCCAGTTAACCTGGTTGCGGACATAATCTGCCCGCATTGTTTATATCGGCTGCTTTCTTGATTTCTTTAATGCCAAATTCCTGTGGTTACATTAAATACGAAAGCGGAATGAAAACACCGGACGCGGATTTGATTATTGTGCAAACATGGAAAACCGTTGCAGGGAATCGGGATAATATTGCCGGGTTCCGGCTATCAGTAGTATGGCGAAAAGAGAATAATGGTCAGGTGAGCAAATCCGGTAAGCAAATCAGCAGGCTAAATAATTATCCAGCTCTTCGGCGCCGCTTTTAAAGTTGTTCAGCAGCAGCTCCGGCGCCGCGGCGGCAAGCTCGTCGTACGTAACCGTGCCGGTGGCCACGGCGATAGCGTGAGCTCCAATTGCGCGGGCGGCCAGCACATCGTTAACAGTGTCACCCAGTACGTAAGTGTCCTCCGGCGCGAACCGGATGCCGAAATGCCCGCAGGCGTTGTCGTAGGCTTGTTTGGCAAGTTCTCCGCGTGATATATTCTGCTCACCGAACCCGCCGGTGGGAAAATAATCTTCCAGGCCGAATGCGCTGATTTTCATGATCGCGCACTCGCGCACGTTGCCTGTGAGCAGGGCCAGCTTGCCGCAAGCCCGGGTACGCTCGATAAGCTTACGCACCCCGGGCAGCAGGAGCCAGCCTGAAGTGTCCCGGCTTTCGATTTCCAGCAACTCTACATATCGTTTGCGGAAAGCAATCCAGTGCCTGTCAGAGTCCTGTTCGCTGGTGCCGGGACGGTAAGTGTCGACAATCTCCTGGAAGATACCCCGGTCAAGCTTACCGGCCATGTGGATCCCGTCAATCGGCCCGTCGATCCCCACCACTTCGCTGCAGGAGCGCAGGAAACTGCGGTAGCCGCTGCCACCGGTAACGAGCATGGTACCGTCGATGTCGAACAGGAATAACCGGGGAGCTGGAAGCGGCATCGAAATCCTCAGAAAGCGTAGATAAAGCTGAACCTGTGGGAACTGCCCAGATCGGAGTATGGGACGAACGCGTAGTCAAAAATTAATTCCAGATAGTTCACGCCCAGGCCGAACGAGACGTCCTCGTACTCCAGCCCGGTGCGGTAGCCGGCCCTTCCGAACAGGAAATTGCGCCAGTTGTACTCACCGCCCACGGCCAGGCGGGTTTCGTTGTCGTTGGGCGCTTCAATTTCCAGCGCCACTATGAGCGAATGGTCGCGCCAGGGGAGTCCCTTGCGGTAGGCGGCCCCCAGGCTGACAAGCCGCGGGGCGTCGTAGGCGGTGTTCTCGTACTTAAGCTTGCTGCCCAGGTTACGCACGGTAATACTGGCGGTCAGGTTGGGAATCATCGTCCGGCTCTTGATACCGATGTCGAACAGAACCGCTGATGCTGTTTCCGAATCCAGCGACTCACGCACGAACCTGGCTGTGATCCCGGCGGCGACATTTTCTTTTACTCTGTAGGCAGCACTGATCCCAAGAGCCAGGTCGGAAGGGGAGAACAGGCCCTCATGTTCCACCGAGTTTACTGAGCGACGCTCAATATCACCGACATCTAAATAGTTCATCGATACGCCCAGCCGTACGCGCTCGATATCGAACGTATAGCTGGCCGCACTCTGGGAGATATCCGCAATCCAGCGATGGTGGGAGAAGAACAGCTCACCGGGACGCGCATCCACCAGCCCGGCCGGGTTCCAGAAGCAGGCCGTGGCGTCATCACTCAGGGCGCTGAACGCGCTGCCCATTGCCGCCGGGCGCGCTCCCACGCCTACCTTGAGGAAATTCAGGCTAGTGCTGCCCACCTCGCCAGCCGTAAGCCGGCCGGCAAGCGCAATTAGCAGTACACCCGTCAGCAGCGTTGCGGCATGAAAGAACCGCATGTTTTTGTTGATAAAAATACCGGTCACTTGATCACCGCCATTTTACGGATGGTCTTCACGGTTGCGCCAGATGAGGTGAAGGCTTTGACCATTACAAGATAGACTCCGCTGGCATAACTGTCCACATCCCAGGTAACCTGGTTGGCCAGGCCCGCGGCAGTGTCCACCGGGCCCTCGAAACGGGCCACCCTCTCGCCGCTGGTTGTAAATACTTCCACGGTTACCCGCTGCACGTCCGAAACGCCCAACTGGTAAGTGAGGTTGGCGCGGGGGCCGCGTACCGGGTTGGGAAACAGGTAGCATAATTTTTCGGGCAGGATTTCTGCCGAAGAAGCCAGCCCCGGGTCCTGCTGGGCGGCGCTGGTGAATCCGCTGTGACGGGGGTTGCCGCCCAGGCCGGACCAGCCCTGGCTCAGCGCGTCGCCGCCGGTGGCGTAGGCATACACGTATCCCTCACCGTCCGCGCAGATCAGCTCCAGCCGCCCGTCGAGGTCAATATCCGCCGCCACGGGCGGAGTCAGGCTGTAGCCGCCGGTGATGTAGCGCGCAATCGGCCGGCGGCCGCCATCGCCGCTGAAGGCCAGCACCAGACGTTCGGCGGTTGTCACCAGAATTTCAGGAGTGCCGTCGCCATCGATATCGGCCAGGGTTGGCTGGCTGAGGTAACGCTCGTCGTCCAACTGACGCGGGCTGCCGGCCATGATCGGGAACCCCGGAGAGGAGGACGCGTTGTAGTCCAGCACGTAAATTTTGTTTCGTGAGGAGTTGATTTCGTCCGGGAAATCCACGGGCACCACCAGTTCGTTCAACCCGTCATCGTCCACATCGCCCAGTGCGCCGCCCGCGCGGCAGATACCGTCGGTTTTAACCGGCCAGCCATCCACCAGGGAGCCATCGGCAGCATGGAAGCTGAAAATATCTCCCGAGGCACCGAACACGTTGACCCGGTAGCTCTCACCGTTGCCGGGACGGCCCATCAGACCCACCACCGGGGCGCACACCGAGGAATCGGCCAGGGTGGTTGTCCATGCCGCGCTGCCCGAGGGAGCCAGTGAAATCAGGTCGCGTCCGGCGGTGAGGATAAAAATGGCCTCCACCCGCCCGGCTGCGTCCTCCAGTACCGAGGGACGAGCCGTTATCCGGCTGAAAAACTCCACCGGGTAGCCCTGCATTTCGCTGCCGTTCTCGTCGAGAACATGCAGTTCAGAAGAGTTGCCGTCCGTGGTAACAATCAACACATCCATGGCCCCGTCGCCATCCACATCGGCCAATACGGGCGAGTAGGGCACCTCATCGGACAGATTTTTTGGATAACCATCAACGTAGTCGTAGCTGCCTCTGACAGTATGGGCAAATACCCAGCCATCGAGATCGACCGAAATGACATCTGCCTGGCCGTCACCGGTAATATCTCCAACAGCAGGAGAATTGATATTGTTATTTGAGCCGCTGCTTGGAAAAAGCGTTTTCGCGCCATCGTTGGCGAATGTATATACGGTACCATTGATATTAGTCTGCACGACTTCCAGCCCTGGGATTCCGGGATCGATATCGCCAACCACGGGAGTTGATTTGCTTGCAGCGGTCATCCTCACCGGCCAGCCGGGCAGGGGATGGACCATCTGCTCGCCGCTGCCGATCGCATTGAAATCTATATTCACTGCCACCAGGCTGTCCACAACCGGTTGGCCGGGGGCGACAGTGACCGAGTTAAACCCGGAGATTTCAATATTGCTTGCCACCCCGGTGTTGCTTGTGGTGTTGGGGCTGGTGAACGGGCCGAAATTTACATTGAGGTTGCCCAACTCGGCGGTCTTTACGCCGGGCACCGCTCCGCCGAACACATCGAACGGGCTGCCGAATCCGGGCTCGATGCTGGCCGGGAATAGCTCCAGCATATGGTTCAGCCCGTCGGCTTCTTTAAGGCCGACCCCAAGATGTTGAGGCTCGGTGTTGACAAAATTCAGTGTCAGGTCACGGCTGAAATTCTCGCGGATCACCTGCTCGTCAATATGCCAGATCAGCACGCCGCTGCCAAGCTGAGCGCTGTCGGCAGTGCTTGCTGTCGAATCGATCGAGGGCGGAATGCTCCCAAGTCCCCTGGGAAGAGCCCAGTCGAACTCGGCCAGGCTGCCGTCGGGCAGACGGTAATCGTCTGTCATCACGTCTGGGAACGTGTTGCCGCCGGATTCATTATAGTCGAACCGTCCGTTGAAATTTTCATCCCTGAGGCGCAGTTCCAGCAGATAGTACTCGGTGGAAGAGATCGGAACCTTGATTGTTTTGGGTGTTGAGGGATCGTCGGCCAGTTCAGCGGCCCGGATTACCACATCGCTCAGATCACCTGTTACCACCAGCGGCTCGTCCCAGCCCAGAAACACGCGGCTCCAGGCGCCCATACTGGAGGGAATCCTGCTGACCGCGTTGAAAAAGCCGGTTGACATCACATCGTAAAATCCTACAGTGGGACGAGAACCACTGAATGTGTCGTAGAGGTCGGGCAGGCCGAAAAAGTGGCCCAGCTCGTGAACCATCGGGCCCAGCAGGCCCTGGAGAGCGCCCTCGATATTGCCTTCCTCTTCCCAATCCTGCACTGCTGTCTCAGGGAAAATCTGGATGAACTGCACGTGGTGTGTACCGCCGTCCGGGTTTGTGTCGTTGGTGGCTATGCCCTGGTAGGCCGGGTCGCCGTCGGCAATTATCTCGCGCAGCAGGATATGGTTGATCGACACCGGGTGCAGGTCGTCGGGCGACTTCCCATCGAAATCCGTATGCTGTCCGCAGCCGGCATGGAAAACCATCACCACGTCGTACTTGCTGAAATCAAGCTCGTTGTCCGCCGCATTGATAGCATCGATAGCAAACTGGCTGGTCCTGAGGCTGTAGTCGTCGTCCATGCCGTACTCGGCCAGTTCAACGTCGAGCCGGATGATACTGCTGATATCGCTGCTGTCGGGCACCTCGAAAATAACCTTGCCGTTGCTCACCTTTTCGTAGTACTGAGATACATGCAGAAGGTTGCGCTGGATGTATAATTTGGAGCGGAACTCTACTGTGGGATCCTCAACGATCTCAAATGTATCTACAGTACTCCCATCTGGGGCTGTAACCTGGAAATCTCTGAAAGTAAATGCTGGAATGTCACCCCAGGTGCCGTTGCCGGTTGTGCGCGGGTTCTCATCGGGCTGGAACTCTATCCGCACCACACCGATTCTGTAATGCATGGGCCAGCTTGTGGCCGCCAGCATGGTTCCTGCCGTGTTGCCGTTCATGAAGCTTTTTAACGCCGGTGCGTTGGGGTTGGGAAGCGAGGTGTGGGGGTGGTTATGTAGCAGACGAGCGGGCACCGGGCCCAGGGAGGTAAAATCCGCCGAGGGAGCATTCGCTACTATTAATGATAACAGAATAAGGCAGACCGGTAAGATTTTTCGGAGCATAATATATTTTCGGTAAGGTAAAATTAACTTGCTCGTTCGGCGCGCCACGGATATTGATACCACCACCCGGCCCCGACAGTTCCCCTCAATTGGCAGACAAGATAACACGGGGCAGCGTTTTACTCAACTTATTTTGTCTTCGCAAGATCGGTGCCGTAACGTTCTGCCGCTGGTTTTATTCCCGTCAGCGCCGGAGTCTCGAAAACTATTGACATCACTCTGAGCCGGGGTTAAGCTGGTTGAGATAGCCGCAGTTTTCCGGCTCTGTTCGCCATAGAGAAACCTTCTGTATCCATTGATTTAAAAGTGGTTTAACCGGCCAGGATTGTTGCCTGCGGTGAGACACTGTTGCCAGCCGGGTGTAATTATAGTGGTTGTTTTTTGATTTATTTCAGGAATCGGTAAGCCAGTTTTATATCTGCAAATAATCTACAAGTAGAAACGCACCGGGGCTGGCTGTCTGGCCTGTCCCGGCTGCAATTAACCAGTCAACCTGTCCAACAGGGGGAATGTATGGAATCCAAGGAAAATCAGATCAACCGTCGGTCATTCATCAGAGGTGGAGCGGCGCTGGCCGGTGGCCTGGGCGCGATGATCGCCACGGGCAATTCGAGCCTGATCGGCGCCGTACCGCCGTCGGACAAGATCACAGTCGGTATTATCGGAGTAGGGGCGCGCGCCCAGCAGATCATGGATTCGATGTTGCAGATTCCCAATCTGGAAATTGTCAGCGTGTGTGATGCCTACACTGGCCGCGTAAAGCGCGCCATCTCTCGCGCCAACGGCCGTCCCAAGGCTGTCAAGGACTACCAGACGATCCTCCGGGACAAGAGTGTGGACGCTGTTGTTATCGCCACCCCGGATCACTGGCACAAGCAGATGGCTATCGAGGCGGTGGAGGCGGGCAAGGACGTATATATTGAAAAACCGCTGACCTACAAGGTGGACGAGGGCCTGGAGATTATCAGAGCGGTCAAGGCCAGCGGCAGGGTGTTCCAGGTAGGCAGCCAGGGTATTGCCAGTGCTATCCAGCAGAAGGCCCGTGAGGTGATCGGCAGCGGCAAGCTGGGTCAGATCACGATGATCCGGGCTTATTTTAACCGTAACACAGCCGGCGGCGCGTGGATCTATCCGATCCCGCCTGATGCCAACCGCAAGACTGTCGACTGGCAGAAATTCCTTGGTCCCGCGCCTCAGCGTGCGTTTGACCTGCCGCGTTTCTTCCGCTGGAGATGTTACCAGGACTATTCGGGTGGTATCGCCACCGATCTGTTCGTCCATCTCTGCACCACGATCCACTACATGATGGATGTCCCGGCGCCCGAGCAGGTGATGGGTATGGGCGACCTCTACCGCTGGAGAACCAGCCGCGATGTGCCCGATACGATCAACGCCTCGATAAAATACCGCGAGGGTTTCATGGTCAACATGTCCGGTACGTTCAACAACACCATGTCCAGTGGCTCGGGCTTCCAGATCCTTGGTACCGAGGGCAGCCTGGAAATCGGCGGCGAGCTGACATTCTTCCCCGAAACCCCGATGGAGAACGACCGCTGGGTGGTCCGTAGCTGGGAGCAGAAGCTGGATGACGCCTACTACGCCGATCCCAAGCTGATCGAGTACGAGGCCAAGGTCCGCGCCCGCCAGGCGGCGAGAAAACCCGAGGTGATTGATGTAGTTGGCGAAAGAGACGCCAACAAGGCCCACCTGGAGCACTGGGTCGGCTGCATCAAGAGCCGCAACACGCCGTTGGAGAACGCCGAGGTCGGCCATCGCGCCTGCTCCGTGGCTCACATGGTTAACGAGTCGATTGCGACCGGTAACTCCGTGTACTGGGATTTCGATCGCCAGACCACCAAGAAGTGGTAGGGCTTGATTTGGGTTGAATAAGTCTGAGAATGTTCCGTCAGAGATACTGGCTATAACATTTTTCCGTTTGGGGAGTTTAATAAACAAACATCTATCTCCCCACAACGTACAACCATGCAAGAGAGGATTTAATGAAGACAACGACCGGCGTGTTTATGGCTGCACTGATCATGTTGCTGGCCTTTACTTTCAGCGCCCAGGGTGCTGAACACAATTATGTAGGCGCGGCAAAGTGCAAGATCTGCCACATGAGCAAGAAGAAGGGTGCTCAGTTCGGCTCCTGGATGACCTCCAAACACTCGAAGGCTTTCAAGACTCTTGGTACGCCGGCTGCCAAGGAAGCCGCCACCAAAGCAGGTGTGAGTGGTAATCCCCAGGAAGCAGCCGAGTGCCTTAAGTGCCACGTTACGGGTTACGATGCTCCCGCTGCGCAGAAAGTTGGCAAGTATGCCGCCACGGATGGTGTCACCTGTGAGAGCTGTCATGGCCCCGGCGAGGATTATGCGCCGATGAAAGTGATGCGTGACCATGAGGCTTCGATGGCCGCCGGGATGATAATGCCCACGGTGGAAACCTGTAAGGGCTGCCATAACGAGAAATCCCCCACATTCAAGGGATTCAACTGCACCGAGATGTGGGCCAAGATCGTCCACGACAACCCGGCCACCGAGGGCGGCGATGTCCTCCAGGGTTGCAAGTAACAGCCTGTAGCCGGTAGTTGTCAGTTTAGTAAATACCCAGCCCCTCCCCTGTGATTAGCAGGGGAGGGGCTTTTGTTTGTGCTATTTTCAAATAGGCAAATCAGAAAATGTCGTGGATTACCATCGCGGGAATGGCCTCAAAAGTAGGGATGCTGTCCCGAATGCCTGAAGTGGGTGGAGCCTGCCAGCTGTCACTCTTAATACTCGTGAAATAGCTGCCACCAAAAGCGGAAGCGAGCGCGATAAGCAGGGTCGCCGCCGCAGCCTGGTACAGGGGGATTCCCCTGTACCAGAATCCTTTGCCGGGGCGATTGGATAGTGTTCCGGCAAACTCATCCATTACTGAACGTTTCACCTTTTCTCCGGGGCGGTATTTTCTCCGTCTGAGGATTTCTTCCAGTTCGGGTCTTTTCTCTTTTTTATCCATTGCAAGTCTCCGTTAAATCGGCCTTGAGGCCGAGTTTTTGCCTGATTATATCCAGGGCCTGGAACATGCGCCTTCTGGCTGTGCCTTCGGGGATACTCATAGTTTCAGCTATATCAGCATATGTCATCTGAGTTGAAATCCTCAGCGTTACCACCTCACGCAAGCGGCTCGGCAGGCTTGCCACGGCCATCATGGCCGCCGCCCCGAGCAATTCCTCGCTCCAGCCTTTGGGTTCATCCCCGGCAATGGGAATTTGCTCCAATTTAGCCGGGTCCATAGGTTCCACCCCGGATTGCGAGCGGATGAAGCTGCGGCCAACGTTGAGCGCAATTGTATAGAGCCAAGGGGTAAACGGACGCTTTTGCTCGTACCTATCCAGGCCCCGTATTACCCGGATAAAAACTTCCTGGCTCAAGTCGTCCAGGGTGTCCTGGTTGCCGCGGGTAAAGGAGGCAAGGGCTTTGGCCACGCCTTCGCAGTGACGCTCGTAAAGCTCCTCGAATGCATCCCGGTGGCCCTGAGCTGCTTTGGCTGCCAACTGGTTGTCTGTATGGCTGGCGAGAGGATTACTCATTTGTCAGTTTAGGATTTAATGATTCCATGATGTAAAGCGTCATATTCAGGCCATCGAGATCGTGAAACTTTACAAAATTCTTTATTTTTGCCCGAAGTTCTAAAAAAGTTGCTTCACTCAATTCTTCTTTTCCGAGGCCTCCATTGGCAATCATAAAATGTGCGTACATTTCTATTGAGTTGACAATGCTTGGGTATAGCTTCCATGGGAATGCCGGATCGGTTGCTGATTCGAACTTGTACACGGAGAGGAACAGGTTTGCGGATTCCTCTGCGGTAAGCCCTTTGCATGTACCGACAACCCTGTGATTTAGTCCTTCGTATTCAAGTTCCGGGTAGTATTTATAATTGTGTGTCCTGTGAAGCGCCAGGTACAATGGCACTTTGGCTTTATCAACTATTTTATTCAACACATTGTCGCCGTGCCGCTTGAATTCACTACCCGGCTCACCCTTGTATCCGAGAAGCGGGTAACGCCGGAAAGCCGCCTGCACGTAAGTTTCCTCATCCAGCAGGTTGCGGTTCAGCACCGCCACATCACTGCGGAATCCGGTGCCGGCCTGCTGCACCAGCGGAGGGAAAGTATCGCTGTCTCCATTGGTAAAAAGCACCGCGCCCCTGGGTAATCCGACCAGCATGTTGTAGCCATATTCCAACATCGGTTTGGGGATCAGGTTGCGGGCGTAAATATCCCGGAGGACCTCATCGGCTTTCTCAAGTTCACCCCGCTTCATGTAAATAGCGGCCAGCAGTTTCAGGCCCTGCCCGTAATCCGGCGCCATTTTGCGGCAGTGTTCGAGTAGTTCCAGAGCTTTGCCAAGAGAGTTGTTTTCTTTGTAAAGCAGGATACCAAGGGATTCGAGCGCCAGGTAGTAATCGCCGTCCAACTCCACAGCGCGTTCGGCGGTTTTTCTTGCCGAATCAGTTTCCAAGCCGTAACGGTAAGCACGTGAAAGGTTGGCCAGTGCCCTGGCGCTTTCGCCATCATTGTCGATATAAACTTGCCACTGCCGGGCGAGTTCCTGGTAGGCTGTTATATCCAGCATTCGTTTTGCTTGTGGCGGTACTTGCTCCGGTTCGATTGCCGCATGTATGTTGGGTGAGAGCAGCAGTAGCAGTGCAACTATCAGGATACGCATATTTGCTCCTTTAAGTTTGCTTTATGTAATATGTATTTGGCGCTTCCAATAAATGTACGTATGAGTTTGGGACGGCGTTCATTTTTTTGGATGAAAATCCTTGTTACATTTCTCAATAAAATCAAACCATCCTTGCGCAAAAATTATAAGCCGGACATTTTAACTTGAATATAAAATATCACCCGGTTGAGGAATTAAGGTATGCCTGTAGAAAAAAATCTACCTGCTGTCAGTATCGTAATCCCTACCTGGAATGGTCGTGAATTGCTGAAACGCTTTCTGCCATCGGTTGTGGATGCGCTCCGCAACTGGCCCGGCGGCGGCGAGATAGTGGTGGCCGATGACGGCGGCACGGACAGCACCCCGGAGTTTCTGGCAGCTGAATTCCCCTCGGTCAGGGTGGTGCGCTCACCTGTTAACCGGGGATTTGCCGGGGCGGCCAACATGGGCATGGCCGCCGCCCGCAACAGGATTACCGTGCTGCTTAATAACGATGTGGAAGTGGAGAATAATTTTCTGGAGCCACTGGTGAGGTGGTTCGAGGACAGCAAAACATTCGCGGTCTGCGCCCGCAGCCTGGACTGGGACCGCAGCACTTTCCGCGATGGCGGCAAGGCGGGTTACTGGAAACGCGGTTTCTGGCGCGTGTGGCGTAATTACGAGGTGGCCCGCGGGCAGGAAACAAAGCCTCCTGAGCAGTGGCCAAGCATTTACGGCTCCGGCGGGTTTACGGCGTTTAGCAGGGATAAGTGGCTTGCGCTGGGGGGGCTGGATGAGCTGTTCGCGCCGTTCAACTGGGAAGACACCGACATCTGCTACCGGGCGCTCAAGCGAGGGTGGCATGTGCTCTACGAGCCGGAAAGTGTGGTTTACCACAGCCCGAACACTACAATAGGCAGCACTACAAAAAGGCTGCGGGTGCGGTTTATCTCACGCCGTAACCGGCTGCTGTTCCATTGGAAGAATCTTACCGATGGCGGTATGCTGGCTGCCAATATCTTTCACTCCTGCCTCTCGCTGCCGTTGGCCCTGCTGAGGTTGGACCTGGCTGCGGCAGCATCGTTTTTTGCCGCTGTAAGCAGGTTAGGAAAAATTCTGGCGCGCCGGAAAGTGGAAAAACGCGAGGCTGTTGTCAGCGACCGCGCGATACGGGACCGGTTTGCCGAACTTGAAAACAGGATAAAAAGCAACTGCGAAGGAAGGTTGGAGTAGGTTGTTTTGCGGAGTTATGGGCTTAGCCGGTTTTATTACCATTTAAGGGCCAGCAGCATGCGAAGGTCGGGTTCTCCGGCTACCAGCGAGGTGTCGAAATCCAGCGGGAAATTGGTCAGGAAGCCGATGTATATGCCATCGGTCAGGCGTGAGTGGGCGTTGACCAGCAGTCTGCCGCGGCTTTCGGAGCCGGTTATCCCGTCCCCGGTTGCGCCAGTCAGGTGGAAGCCGGAATATCTTGCTACCAGGATTTCTACAGTGCGCAGTTCCTCGGGGTTAATCCAGGAACTTCTTTTGCGATATTGCGAGAACCTGAGGCCACCGTTTAGATAATAGTTGTTGCTGGAACTCACCCGCAACCCGTCGCCGCCGGCACTCATTTCATCCTGTGCCGCGTAAGATTCCAGACCCACACTGATGATCGGTCCGATACTGAGCACGTCCCTGCGCCCCGCCGCTATATCTCTGGCCCAATACCAACCCAGATCAGCTTTCATGGTCCTGCGGACAATTTTAAGCTGTTCGGGCGCACTGCCAGGACTTGCTATTTCAAGCACCTGTGGTACCCTGGTCAGGGCGACCCCGAAAAAAGAGTGGATTCTCGACGACTCGGTCCTTCGCCACATGGTGTTGGCCTGGTAAGCCAGTACCGGGTCCCACTTGGAGAATTTATTTCTCTTCTGCGAGAGCATCAGGCCCAGGGTACAGTCACTGCGCCAGGCGTTGGTGATCCGCCTGGCTCCGCATTCTTTCTCGTCCGCGATGTTGTCGCAAGCCGGGGTATCCTGGTTTGGCATTGGTTCGATGTTGTACCCGAGTTCCTGGGTCTCATCCGGGAAAAGATTGTCGTGGGTGGTGATTTCCACCTTGCCGATCTCGGTGGAGACCCGAACCCGCGGCCCGGCATTTTCGCCGGTCGTGCCGATGATGCGCCTTTTGCTAAGGTTGCCGGTAATGTACAGATCAGCGTCAATATCTATAGTGCCTATAGTTGTGGTAATATCCAGATGGACCGGAACCGCGGGGTTAACTCCCAGTACCACTTTGCCGATTTCGCTATGGGCTTCAACGTCCGCGATTATGTCCTGGATGATAATCTTACCTATATCCGAGTGCGCTTTGATAGGCCCCTCGATCGCAGTCATCCGGATCGTTCCCACAGCGGATTCGGCCTGGATGCCACCCGCCACCTGGCGCACATCTATGTTGCCAACTTCGGTGTCTATCTTTACATCGGTATTCCTGGGCAGGTTAATCGAATAGCGCACCTCCACGGGCAGCGAGCGAGTCTCAACCCTGGGGGGCCAGCTGAAGAGTCCGGCAATAAACCGCCAGCCATCGATACCGTTATTTCCATTGTTACCGCTGAACTCCGGTATCTCAGTATAGATGTCGATACTGCCCTCGTGTTCGGATATTTTAATTTTAATTTCCTGTAAGATGTCCCGTGCCTCGGATTCATCTGAGATGTTTCTGACAATCTTGACCGCCACTATTCTCACTTCGTCCCTGTCCCAACCCCGGATATCCACCTTGCCGATCGGATTATTAATCGATAGCTTGCCACCGCTGCTGAATTCCAGTTCTCGCACAATTTTTTTTTGGAGCAGGTTTTTGGCTTGCAGTGAACTGGCCACAGGAGCGGAAAGAACGAGGATGGTGAAAACCGCACTGATCAATGCCGCTGTGCGTCGCTTCATTGATATCTCCTTTTGAGGTGGGTTATTCGGATTATTAGTTGATTTATTATTTGAGATTCCAATATTGCCTTCGTTCAGCAACTCAGTTGTTATAGGGTCAGACACTTTTGTGATGGGTTCGGTTGCAATTCTTTTTAATATCACATTGGAAAAAATATCAAGCACCGGAGGTATTTATTCCTGCTGTAGCTCTGCCGCGGATTTCATAGTTGTATGGCCGCAAGTTTTCTAGTGTTTCATTTTCTCCCGTTGCAACATTGCTTATCGCACACCGGTTGACTCCGCAGCCCAACTTGCCTAATTTTGACCCCTGACTACAACTACAGGCACAGGGAGCACAATTATGTCAATCGATGGATATATCGACTACCAGCGCCGCGAATACTGCCACGATATCGCCTGCCCGATCCAGCTTCTGCTGGACAGCGAGCCGGAGGGATCGGATGCCTATCAGCGGATCCGTGGAATCTGCAAATCCGACTGTATTCACACCACCTACGAGTTCCATCACTGGCTGATCCAGAAGAGTTACCTGGTGGTGAAGCCCGGCTGAGTATTGGATTGACCGTCCCCCCTTGGAAGGGGGGGACAGTGGATTTAATCAATTATCGCGCGGCTTGCCGCGTTCCAATCAATCGGCAACAACCAATACAAAGGAAATCTTATGGACTGGGGCAAACGTAACCGCCTGAACAATGTGCTGGCATCCGACGGCCGCTGCTTTTTTCTGCCGATCGACCACGGCTATTTCCAGGGACCGACCCACTGCCTCGAAAAACCGGAGCAGACTATCGCCCCGTTGCTGCCTTACTCGGAAGCCCTGTTTGTTACCCGTGGGGTGCTTAGAGCCTGTGTGCCCGCTGACACCACCGTGCCGATCATCCTGCGCGTCTCCGGTTGCACAAGCGTGGTGGGCCCGGGCCTGGAGGATGAGAACATCACTACCAGTATCGAGGAAATTATCCGCCTCAACGCACAGGCCGTGGGCGTAAGTGTTTTTATCGGCAGCCAGTACGAGAACCAGACCCTGGGCAACCTGACCACACTTGTTAACGAGTGCGAGGACTACGGGATCCCGGTGATGGCGGTTACAGCGGTGGGCAAGGAGCTGGAAAAACTCGATGCCCGTTACCTGGGCCTCTGCTGCCGGATTTGCGCGGAACTGGGAGCGAGCGTGGTGAAAACCTACTGGTGTAAGGATTTCGACAAGGTGACAGGCGGCTGTCCGGTACCGGTGGTGATAGCCGGGGGCCCCAGCTGCGACACGGAGCTTGAGGTGATGGAGTTTGTCCATGATGGGATGCAGAAGGGCGCGATAGGGGTTAACCTGGGCCGCAACGTGTGGCAGAACCCGTATCCGGTGGCGATGGTCCGTGCGTTGCGTTCGATTATCCACGACAACGCCAAACCCAACGAGGCGAGGGACATGTTCGAGGAACTGAAGAACTCAGGGGAGGGCAAGTGATTCCCCAGCGCATGCGGGTGGCGATGTACTATAACAACCACGATGTCCGTATCGAGGACATGCCCGTACCGGTTATCGGCCCAGGGGAATTGTTGATAAAAATTATCGCCAGCGGTATCTGCGGCTCCGATGTGCTCGAGTGGTACCGGGTCAAAAAGGCTCCGATTGTGCTGGGTCACGAGATAGCGGGCGAGGTTGTGGCAGTGGGAGATGGTGTGGAGCGGTTCAGCACAGGCGACCGCGTGTTCGTGGGCCATCACGTGCCCTGCAACTCCTGCCGCTACTGCCGCGCCGGGCAGCATACTGCCTGCCAGACCCTTCACACCACCAATTTCGATCCCGGCGGATTTGCCGGGTACGTTCGCGCTCCGGCTATCAATGTTGAGCGCAGCACGTTTATTCTTCCCGAAGAAGTTAGTTGGGAGGCGGGCAGTTTTATCGAACCGCTGGCCTGCGTGGTGCGCGGGCAGCGCGTAACCGGTTTCCGCCCTGGAATGAGCGTGCTGGTGCTGGGTTCCGGGATAAGCGGCCTGCTGCATATCATGCTGGCAAAAGCCCAGGGCGCGGGACGGATAATCGCCACGGATATTAATCCCTGGCGCGCCGGGCTGGCAAAAAAATTCGGTGCGGACCATGTGCTGGATGCCCGCGAGGATGTCCCCGCCCGTGTGCGAGAGCTTAACGATGGCTACCTGGCGGAGCTGGTGATTATCTGCGCCGGGGCGCTCAGCGCGTTCAAGCAGGGGCTGGCCAGTGTGGACCGTGGCGGCACGGTGCTCACTTTTGCCACCACCGATCCGGGCGTGGAGATACCGCTTCCGGCCAACGAGTTCTGGCGCAACAGTATCCGCGTGATGCCCTCCTACGCCAACAGCCCTTACGATGCACAGGTGGCGATAGAGCTGCTCCGCGCCGGGCGGGTGGATGTGGTTCCATTGATAACCCACCGTCTGCCGCTGGAGCAGGCCGCCGAGGGTTTCCGGCTGATGGCCGAGAGCGCCACGGAGAAATCAATCAAGGTGGTGATCCAGCCGCACGGGTGAGGGTGACACACCCCGTCCCGATTTCATCGTGGACACCCCTCTTAATAGCGGGGAATTATTGCCGTGCATGTTTTGATGTTTACCGTGGGGGCGACATACGCGTCGCCTTTTTTATTGTGGGCGTCAGGCAGGAGCAGGGCGAAACCCGTAGGGGCGAACCTTGTGTTCGCCCGCATATTATTTGATGTGGTGATCCAGCCGCACGGGTGAGGGTGACACACCCCGTCCCGATTTCATCGTGGACACCCCTCTTGATAGAGGGGAATTTTTACCGTGCATGTTTTGATGTTTACTGCGGGGGCACTGCATGCAGTGCCCCTACAAAATGATTAAAGGCAAATCCCTCCTGGGCCCCCTTTGCTAAAGGGGGGGGGAAGCGGTTATTGGCATAATATTAGATACCAATATTTATCTTAAACTCATCAAATGTAATCATATTGGGAATTTTATATTGTGGAGAACTCGCAATAATATGATCGCGATAGATCTCTAACATATCATTGTCGCGAGTAACCATTGTATCACAATACCACCCGTAAATGTGATGCATAATATCAATAAGAATGTCTTCGTTGATACCACTGCGACCTAAATAATCGTGAAAGTAGAAACGTGATAATAAAACTCTTAGAAAAAAGTTGAAACAATCTCTCCGCGTCTTATAATCCTCAATATCAACACCAGTAATACCATAACCTACTAAAATATCATTCACTATAGAGTCTAAGCCCGGATTCTGAAAAGAATCCTCTATAAAATCCTTAAAACGTTTCCCCTTAGTTATTTCTTTACGATTATCAATCCATAGTCTTTTATTTTTTTTGAAGTGCTTCATATTGATAGTATTTTCTTTCCAAACTTGACTTACTATGCCTACCAATTCAGGATCACCTGATGTTAATGAAGAAAGGCCACTTTGGATTTCTTTTTTTATTTCTGGAGACAAAAACAAATCTGCTTTGTTATATGGAATATCATCCAAACACATCTTGAGCAACTGGCTGTGCTCTTTAAATATTGCTTTTGAAATATTTAGTGCGAATTCTAGCACTCTTTGTGCTTCTGGAGGGTCAGATTTTGCTATCATTCCCAACTGCTGAATGTTAACTGGGCTCAAGATAACTTCAGATTTTCCAATAGCAGAAATAAGGTTTTTATCTTGGTTTTTATAAATAAAGTCCCAAACACTTGTATCAAAATAGATCATATTGTCCTCACAATTGTTCAAATAATAAAGCCCCCGCCCGGTAATCCGAGCGGGGGCTTTTGGGTTTCAGCCGTCTACTTCCCTTCCTTATCCTTATCCTTGTCCTTGTCCTCACCCTTCCCCTTGTCCTGCTCCTTGTCCTCGTCATCTTCCACCACTTCGTAGTCGGCGTCGACCACATCCTCGTCGGTGGAGCTGGTTGAACCGGCATCCGCGCCAGGCGCGCTCCCTGCCCCTGCTGCCGCATCCTGGGAGGCCTGTTCCTGGTAGAGTTTCTGGGCCGCCTCGTTCCAGGTGGTGGTTAAGGCCTCCTGGGTGCTCTTGATCGCTTCGATATCGCTGCCCTTCAGCGCTTCCTTGGCCGCGTCCAGTTTTTCCTTAAGATTGCCCTTGGTGGCCTCGTCCAGCTTTTCGTCCAGCTCGGTAAGCTGCTTCTCGGTCTCGAACACCATCTGGTCGGCTTTGTTGCGGGTCTCCACCTCTTCGCGCTTCTCCTTGTCCTCGGAGGCGTGCTCCTCGGCGTCCTTGACCATCTTGTCGATCTCGCTGTCGCTCAGGCCGCTGGAGGCCTCGATCCGGATTTTCTGCTCCTTGTCCGTGGCTTTGTCCTTGGCGGCCACGTGCAAAATCCCGTTGGCGTCGATATCAAACTCCACCCCCACCTGCGGCACTCCGCGCGGTGATGGCGGCAGGCCTGTGAGCTGGAACCGGCCGATTGTACGGTTGTCGATAGCCATGTCGCGCTCGCCCTGAAGGACGTGTATCTCTACGACTGTCTGGTTGTTCTCGGCGGTGGAGAAAGTCTCGCTTTTCTTGGTCGGGATAGTTGTGTTACGCTCGATCAGCCGGGTGAACACTCCGCCCAGGGTCTCGATTCCGAGACTGAGCGGGGTAACATCCAGCAGCAGCACGTCCTTGACATCACCGGCCAGCACTCCGCCCTGGATAGCCGCGCCCACAGCCACCACCTCATCCGGGTTAACCCCGCGATGCGGCTCTTTGCCGAAAAACTCCTTAACCACTTCCTGCACCTTGGGGATGCGGGTGGAGCCACCGACCAGGATCACCTCGTCGATATCCGCCGCTTTCACGCCCGCATCCTTGAGGGCGTTGCGGCAGGGTTCCACGGTGCGCTGCACAAGGTCGCCCACCAGCTGCTCAAACTTGGCGCGGGTAAGGGTTACATTGAGGTGTTTGGGCCCCGAGCTGTCGGCGGTGATAAACGGCAGGTTGATATCGGTCTGGGGGGTGCTGCTCAGCTCGCACTTGGCCTTTTCGGCGGCTTCCTTGAGCCTCTGCAGGGCCATCGCGTCCTTGCTCAGATCGATAGCCTGGTCTTTCTTGAACTCCTCCACCAGCCAGTCGATTACCCGCTGGTCGAAATCATCGCCGCCCAGATGCGTATCTCCGTTGGTGCTCTTAACCTCAAACACCCCGTCGCCGATCTCCAGCACCGAGACATCGAACGTGCCGCCGCCCAGATCGAAAACCGCTATCCGCTCGTCTTTCTTCTTGTCCAGGCCGTAGGCCAGGCTGGCCGCGGTGGGTTCGTTGATAATTCTCAGCACGTCCAGCCCGGCTATCTTGCCCGCGTCCTTGGTGGCCTGGCGCTGGCTGTCGTTAAAATAGGCCGGCACCGTGACCACGGCCTTTTCGACCTTGGTTCCCAGATAATCCTCAGCGGTCTGCTTCATTTTCTGGAGGATCATCGCGCTGATCTCCGGCGGGTTGTAATCTTTGTTCCTCACGTCCACCACCACTGCATCGTTCTTGCCGCCCTTGATCCCGTAGGGCACCTTGCGCTGCTCATCGGTAACTTCGCTGGTCTTGCGGCCCATGAAGCGCTTGATCGAGAAAATTGTGTTAGTGGGGTTGGTGATTGCCTGGCGCTTGGCCACCTGGCCCACAAGGCGCTCGTCATCCTTATTGAAAGCGACAATAGACGGGGTTGTGCGGCTGCCTTCGGCGTTGGGGATAACAACCGGGTCTCCGCCCTCCATCACCGCAACGCAACTGTTGGTAGTGCCCAGATCGATTCCGATAACTTTACTCATTTAGACATACTCCTTTTAGCTTTGCCATCTTGCATTGATGATGGCGGGTAAATGGAATTTTAAAGACAAAATATTTCATCTGTCGTTTTTTTGCTGGTAGATCGTACAAGCGCAATTCCCGTGCCCGCTGCAATCTGGCCAATAAGGCAGGGAGTGTGCCATTATGACATGATCGAAGTTTTCTTTTGACAGGAATTTACAATGAGAATAGATTACAATCAAAATTAGACACTCTCATGGAAAGGGAGCCGGATGAAAATAGTGAAATACCTGGTTGCGCTGCTGATTACCGTGACCTGCCTTTATATGGCATTCAAGGGCGTGGACCTGGGAAGGGCCTGGGAGTTATTGACCGACGGGGAGCGAATCAGAATTCTGCCTTTGGCGGCGTTCAGTGCGCTGTGCCTGGCGGTGATGTGGGTGCGGGGCTGGCGCTGGAAATATCTTTACCTTCCGGAGCACGGTGCAAAAACCCAGGCTTTGTCAATCGCCAACCTGATCGGCTTTACCACCAACAATATCCTGCCCCTTCGGGTCGGCGAGGTGGTGCGGGCAATAGTGGCCAAGCGCAAAACCGACGCGCCGCTCAGCTACGTGTTTGCAACGCTGGTGATCGAGCGCATTTTCGACTCTATCTCCCTGCTGCTCTGCCTTGTGATTCCCCTGGCCTACACCGAAACGTTTCCGCCGGCATTGGTTAAAACCGCGGAAGTGATGCTTTATCTTCTTGCAGGGGCCGTGATATTGCTTATAATATTAGGGAGGAAACCCGACGCTGCGGAGAAAGCCGTGGTCAAGCTCAGCGGGTGGTTCTTGCCCGGGCGCTTTCAGGAGAGGCTGCGCGGGGCCATGACGATGTTCAGCGAGGGGATGAAAATCCTGCGCAAGAAGGATGTGCTGATTAAAGTCGGCCTGTTGAGCATTGTTCACTGGGGCATCGTGGTATTCAGTTACCATCTGGCATTCAAAGGTTTCAGTTTCGACTCGCTGCCCTGGACCGCTCCGTTTCTGACACTGGGCCTGATTGGCCTGGGTGTGGCGCTACCCTCTGCTCCGGCCTTTGTGGGGCCGCTCCACATGGCGGTTATCTATTCGCTGCACTCAGCCTACGGCCTGCCCAACGATGATGCGGCGGCGTTCGCCGTGGTGATGCATATCCTGATGATGGCGCCCGTGACTATCGCCGGGCTGATAGCAATGGCAAGGGAAGGGATGACACTCGGCCAGTTGCGCAGGGGAGCCGAGCATGTCGACGATATACCGGACCAGCCCCCCTGCACTGTCAAGTCAGGCTGATTTAAAAAAGGACCGTCAATGCCCAAGACCAACAGCAAAATTCTCAAGATCGAGGTATTCGCCAAGGTCAACCTGTCACTGCGTATCCTGGGACGGCTTGAGGGCGGCTACCACTCGCTGGAAACCATCTTCCAGAACGTGTCTCTCTCGGACACACTGACGATCAAACCCACACCCGGCAAGATAATTATCCACTGTGACTCCCTTAATGTTCCCGAGAACGAGGATAACACAGCGCACAAGGCCGCCAGGATGTGCCTGAAGCGTTTGGGTATCAGAAACCGTGGCGTGGAAATCAGGATAGAAAAAAGAATCCCCATCCGAGCCGGACTGGGTGGTGGCAGCGCAGATGCCGCCGGTGTGATTATCGCCTGTGAAAGCCTGTTCGGAGCGCTCCCTGGCGGAGCCAGCACCCGCTACGCCCTGGCGGCGAAAATAGGTGCGGATGTGCCGTTCATGCTTTGTGGCGGCCGTGCCCTGGCCTGGGGTATCGGCGAGAGGATGCTCCGGCTGCCCGTGAAAAAGAATATTCCGCTGATAGTGGTGATTCCCCATATCCCGGTCTCGACCTCCTGGGCCTACAGGGCGCTGGACAACGCCCAGGCCGAAGGTGATAATACCGAGACAATGGAGCTTAACGGCGGGCCTCTGCGCTGGGAAGAGATTATCGGGCCGATGGGGCCGATGGATACGATGGTCAACGATTTTGAACCGGTGGTGTATGCCCATCATCCGGAACTGCGCGATGCGAAGGAAATGCTGCACGACTCGGGAGCCTCGGTGGCTCTGCTCTCCGGCAGCGGAAGCGGAATTTTCGGGCTGTACTCCAGTATCAAAAAACGTGATGCCGCACTAAAGGAACTGGCCGCCAGCCAGGATCACTTCCGGGTGGTGGGCGCCGAGTTTATCGACCTGGCATATCGTTTTCTGGATTGAACTGTTTGAGCAAGAAGCCCTCTGCCGCGGGCAGCGATGGCAGCACTGAGGCGAGTCAGATCAATAACTGCAAAAGGGGTGCGGCGTGCCGCACCCCTTTTGCAGTGGCTTTCATCAGACTCCCGCCGCACGGGCGTAGACAATCAGGCTCAGGCCCACCAGGTAACAGGCAAACATCGCCGCCAGCAGTTTGCCCGTACCTTCTGACGCTCCGGCGAACTCCTTCCAGATAAACACTCCCCAGAACGCGGCCACCATCGTGGCCCCCTGCCCCAGGCCGTAGCTGATTGCAAATCCCGCCTGGCCGCTGGCGATTATGCTGAAACTCATCCCCAGGTTCCAGATCAACCCTCCCAGGATACCGGTCAGGTGCACACCGGCTCCCCCGCGGAAATAGTCGCCCATCTTTACAGGCTCACCGGCAAACGGGAATTTCATCGCCAGCGTGTTCCAGAGGAAATTACTGGCGAAAAGACCCAACGAGAAGAAAAACACGGCTGTATAGGGAGTTAGCAGGCCGGCTTCGGGCGAGGCGAAATCAGTCGCCATCGACGCCGCCACCCAGCGGTAGAAAAAGCCCATCAGCACACCGGCGGCCACCGAGAGCGCCAGGCCCTTGGCTCCACCCCCGGACCCGACTCCCGAGCGGCGGTAGGCGACAGCGTCAAGCAGGATCGCAACCACTATCACACCCACGCCGATAAACAGAGCTACCGGGTCGCCCTCCGGCTTGACAGCGTAACTGGTGATCACCCCGATCACCAGCGCCAGGCCCACTCCCACCGGAAAGGCAACACTCATCCCCGCCACCGCAATCGCCGCTACCAGCAGGATATTCGAAAGATTGAAAATCACTCCGCCCAGAACAGCCGAAGCAATGGGACCCGCACCGGCCTGGGCGATATCCGCCAGAAACGGGCGGCCTTGCCCGCCAATGCTGCCAAAAGTAAATCCCAGCAGCACTGAAAAAAGTAAAACGCCCAGGGCGTAGTCCCAGTAAAAGAGCTCAAAACGCCAGTGACGGCCTGCCAGTTTTTGAGTATTGGCCCAGGAACCCCAGCAAAGCATTGTAATGACGCACATGAAAACGGCGGTAAGGTAGGAGTCGACAATGAACATCCGGCAGTGCTCCGCGTTGAGGTTGGTTTACTTCGGATGGGAGCAGGGAATGTTTTGCGGCAATAAAAATGTCCCAGGCTTCCCACAGCGACAAAAGCTACAAGCATACCGCTGCTACCTTCCGGTCCTGACGGGGTTAGCGAGCTTTTGTCCTATGGACCTGGGACGCCTCTAAAATAAGCGATATGCGGTGCTGTTGTCAAGACGCACCCGGGGCGGCCGCCTGATGAGGACAAAGGATTAACTGAAGAGGGCGTGCTGAAGGATCACTCAGGGGACGTTGTTGTCCAGGATAAAACTCATCGGGTCGCGCGCCCGCCCGTCCAGGTATACTTCGTAGTGCAGATTGGGCCCGGTGGTGATTCCGCTCTGACCCACCTGCGCGATCAAATCTCCGCGCTTCACCTGCTGCCCCACTCTCACCTCGGCCTTGGAACAATGAGCATACCTTGTCAGCAGCCCGTAACCATGGTCGATCGCCACGGTCAGTCCATAACCGATCTGCTGCTTGACCAGCACAATCTTGCCAGCGGCGGGAGCTATAATCGGATCACCGGCGGCACAGGAAATATCGATACCGTTGTGATACTGGGATACGTGGTAGATCGGATGGTTACGTTTGCCGAAATAGCTTGAAATATAACCCTTGGCGGGGATGATCGACGGGTAGTGGCCCCATTTTTCCTGGCTGCTTTCGATACTGGCAATGGCTTCCTCCAGACTCTGCTGGATCAGTGCCGATTTGCGCAGCAGTACATCAACCTGCTCGTCCTTGCTGTAGAGTCTTCGAGCCAGCGAAGTGTTAATCTCAAGCAACTCCTCCCTGGCCCCCATGAACGTACCGCCGATACCAACCTCGCGGATTTCCTCGTCCAGTAATTCAAGTCCCGCCACACTGCGAAATCGTTGATTCTCCTCCATCAGGCCAACTATCTGGCCGTCCATATTCTCGATCTTACTCTCAACGTCACCCAGTTTCTGGGTCAGAATCCGGTTCTCACGCTGGAGATTGATATAGCGCAGGTAATCGAAATTCTTGGCGGAAGAACTCAGCACCATATAGGAGACACCGGCGGCGCTGCCAAGTACGAGAATCATCAGGCTGAGAATAACTAATCTGGAGACTTTAAACCTGTGAGCCTGGAACTCGTCATGGGGGATTACGAGAACAGTCCAGTCTTTCAGGCGCATATGTTTTCTCCGTATGGGGCAGGGAACACACCGGACAAACCTGCCCGGAGCTATTGAATCATACTTAACCTAAAAGGCCGTGTCAAGTAAAATTGAAATTAAAACAGCTTGTTTTCCGCGCTGGTGCCCGTCAGCAGTAAGTCTGGCTGGCTCCTGCATTGCAGCACATATCAACGTTGCACAGACAGGCAATGGGTTGCAGCAGGAATTTTGCCGCCCAGCCCGGACCCGTATATGCCTGCCGATAGTCAAGTTACCGGTTCAGCCCTGCTCTCTCGTGTCCTTCTCCAGTAGAGCATAGGCGTTGTGGTTGTGGATTGACTCGTAGTTCTCCGCCTCCACCCTGTACCAGCAAACATCTTCCACCGCCTCCAGATGCAGGGCGCACTCACGTACCACATCCTCCACAAAACGGGGATTATCGTAAGCGTACTCGGTCACATATTTCTCGTCCTTGCGCTTGAGCAGCGGGTAGAGCGCGCAGCTGGCCGACTTTTCGGCCACATCCACCAGGTCCTCGATCCAGACAAACCCGTTGAACCGCACCGAGAGCGTAACGATGCTGCGCTGGTTATGGGCGCCGTAGCTTGAAATTTCCCTGGAGCACGGACAGAGCGTGGTAACCGGCACTTTGACCACCAGCACGAAATCCGAGTCGGCCTCGCTCCCGCCAAGCGACCCCTCAAACCGGCAGACATACTCCTGCAGTCCCTTCGCTCCAGACACCGGAGCGGTTTTCTCGATAAAATAGGGAAATTCCAGTTCCATATGGGCCACTTCGGCGTCCAGCTTCTCCCGCATTTCCGAGAGGATTTCATGAAGGTTGTCCGAGGCGATATTGCCCCTGTGACAGTTGAGTATCTCCAGGAACCTGCTCATGTGCGTGCCGCGAAAATTATGCGGCAGATGAACCGCCATCTGTATCTCGGCCACCGTGTGCTGGTTGCCGTTTTCACGGTCCTGGACCACTATCGGGTAGCGTAATCCTTTAACGCCCACCTTCTGGATTTCCAGGTTCCGATGGTCTGTTTCGCTTTGGATGTCTCTCATGGTAGCCTGTACCGGTTTTTCTTCCCGGCGGCTGGCTTCAATCGATCCCTTCATCACAGCATCCTTTCAGTCCCGTAATGCGTTTTTACGGCATTCCATCCTAAAAGCGCCCTTCCCGGCTGCACTCAATGACGGGAAAGCGCACTGTTGATAACTTTCTCCAGCAACCCGGACAGGTCCAGTCCAATTGCCGCGGCGCCCTTGGGAAACAAGCTGCTGTCTGTCATACCGGGTTGGTTGTTGGCTTCCAGGCACCACAATCCACCCGCCTCATCCAGCCGGAAGTCGATCCGGGAGTAGTCGAGCAGGCCCAGCACATCGAACGCGCGCAGGGCGAACGACTGGGCGGCGGCGGCTATTTCCGGATCGACCCGTGCCGGGCAGATATACTTATTGTCGCTGTTGCGGTACTTGGCTTCAAAATCATAAAATCCGCCGGGTATCACTATTTCCAGCAGCGGCAGCGCCTCGCCGGCCAATACGCCCACTGTCAGCTCACGTCCCGGGATGAACGTTTCCACCACCACCCGGCGGCTGAACCTGGCGGCGGCTTCCGCCGCGGGGTAAAGCTGGTCCGCGCTCTCGGCTTTGGTCAACCCGAACGTTGAACCCTCCTCGGCGGGCTTGATAATCAGCGGCAGGCCGAACCGGGAAGCCGCCTGGTCAAGCGCAGCGGTCCACAGGTCCTTGCGCCGCGAATCCAGCAGCACGTAATCCGGTGTGGGCACTCCCACCTGGCTGAACAGCATCTTGCTCATACCCTTGTCCATCGCAGCAGCGCAGGCCGCCGGGCCGCTACCGGCATAGGGCACTTCCAGCAGTTCCAGTACGGCGTTGATTGTCCCGTCTTCCCCCTGGCCACCGTGCAACGTGTTGAAAACGATATCCACGGAAGTCAGCACACTGACTCCCTCGCTGCCGGGTAGCCCGCAGGAGGTTAGCTTGACCCGGCCGGGCACTTTATCCGGCTCCACTATTTTCCAACCGCTGCCCGGATCAAGCAGAACCACATCGTGGCCCGCGGCGCGAAGAGCATCGCGCACAGTTTTCCCGCTGTCCAGCGACACTTCGCGCTCGGCACTGGTACCTCCGGCTAGAACCGCTACCTTCATTACTACCCCCCGTCGGCGTGGCTCCAAGGGTACTCCCCATCCACCGCCCGCCGTTTGATTATTTGCTCATTTGCCCGCACGAGAACTTGATGTTTACAGCAACGTGCCGATTATGTTATAATGTGCAACTCGCTTCCAGGTTTATATGCGCACTCTTTTCCGCACCAGTTGCGCTGGAAGCGGACTGAACCGAACACCCGCCGGTGTCAACGGGTATTAATTATACCCGTGCCAGCCGGATGGATTTTATTAATATATTGCTCCGGCAATGATTTGTCATCTTTTTGTCAGCCTCCGGAAGCTGTCGGGAGTCAGTATCAAGTGTACTACTTTAAACACTCTATAGTTACGCTGCTGATCTGTTGCTTCGCCCTGGCGGGAAAGCTGGGCGCTGCCGATAACAATGTGCGGTTGCTCAACGGCGCACTGCGCCAGGCATCGCGCGGGGATACCACCACGGCCCTGCAGGTGATAGACCGCTACCTGGGCCAACCCGGCAGGGAAGAGGCCAAGGCATATGCACTCTACCTCAAGGGCATGCTGCTCGATGGGCTGGGGATGCCGGACAGCGCTCAGGTGTGCCTGCGCACATCGATAGTACGTTATCCCGGCAGTAACTGGATCGGCCAGAGCCTGACCCGCCTGGGAATGATCCTGAGCCGCGAGGGACGGGACACTGCCGCCGTGAGAGTGATTGAACCGGTGGCCGGAAGCTACGCGGATTCCTCGTTCACCCTGGCGGCCCTGATAGTGATGGGTCATTCGGCGGGCCGCGCGGGACTGGACCGGCAGGCTCTGGATGCCTATCTCCAGTATCTGAGCAGCGAGAATAACGAGCAGCACCTGGCCGTGGCGTTACAACGCTCGGCGGAGTTACTGGTTGCACGGGGACGGTCCGAGGAGGCCCTGGAACTGCTGGGGAAAATTGCCGAGGTCAGCGAAAAACCACTTGTACAGCAGGATCTACCCATGCAGATAGTGGCGATCGGGGCGTTGACCGGGCTGGGCATGGCTGATTCGGCACTCAGGGTTGTCGAGGAGATCAGGCGCAACTCTGGCGACTCACCGCTGAGTTCTCCGGCGCTGCAGCTCCTGATAGGCCAGGCTCACCTGGCCAGGAACGAGTTTGCCAGCGCGGACAGCGTGCTGGGGGAACTGGCCGCCAGGGGGAGGCTTGCCCAGGGTAACGTTCAGCCCGACTCGTTGTACCGGTTGCTGATGGAAATCAGCCACCGCCGCGGAGACCTGGGAGCTTACTTCCGGCGGGCGGCGAAAGTTGTGGAGTTAGAGGACGAACGGGAGCCAGCGTTTAAACTGCTGGAACGTGTAGTGGCAATCGGCGAGCAGGCCGGAATGGTTGAACATGCCCGGCCCGCGTTGGATTCGTACGCGGCCAAATTCGGCAGCCCAGCGGAAACCACCCGTCTGGCCCTGCTGCGCTCCAGGTTTGCCCTGGCCACCTCGGGTGCCGACTCGGCTTTGTCCCTGTTAGAAAACACGGGGCGGATCGAAAACGATCCCAAACTTGCCGCCAGGTTAACCCTGGAACGAGCAAGGTTCAACCTGGCCAGCGGCGACACTCTCCGGGCCGGGGCGCTGTTCCGGGACTACCTTGCAGCCGAGGGAGACCCGCTGCACAACAAGGACAGCCTGCTGCTGGCTTATTCAGTTATCCAGCGCAGCGTACACGGCACTGCCGCGGAGGCCGCGCTGCTTGAACAACTGGTGGAGCAATACCCGGCCACTACCCGATGGAGCATTGCCACGGGCAGGCTGGAAGAGATCCGCCTGTTTGAATCCGCCCGTCCCACCGAGGCGGCAACCGAGTTGCTGGACCTCTTTATCAGTCAGGCGGGCCAGGTATCGGGGGCTCGTCTGGCCGAGATTGCCGCGGACAAGCTGGACGATTACGAGCGAGCGCTGGCGATCATGCAGCGCGAGGACCCGCAGGATGCCGCCGGCCGTCTGCGCCTGATCCGCTACAAGTTTCTCAGTGCGCTGCGCCTGATCCGCGAGGGCAGCTACGAGGGCAACGAACGCCTGGCCCAGGCATGGCGGGAAATCAGGATGCTGGCGAGCGCTGAAAGCCAGTCCCCGGTAAGTGAAAAAATATTTGCAGCATATCTCGATATCCTGCATCGGATTGCGCCCACGCTGGGCACGGGCGAACTTGCCCAGACTGAAAATGAATTGTTCGAAGCACTCGGCTCGCTGAACGCGGGTATTGTCCGTGCCGGTATTCTGGACTGGCTGGCCGGGCGCTATCTCGCCAGTGCCGGAGCCGATACAGGAATGGCCGTGCTGATTCTGGCGGATTCAGCGCGGGCAATGTGGCACGAGGCCGCACGGATCGCCAGCGGCGGAAATATCGGCGCAAGCGCTACTTTCAGCCTGGCCGAAGCACTGGAAAACGCTGAGTTCGCCGGCGCACGCGACAGCGCGGCCTCGTTGTACGAGAAACTGGTGCGCACGGACCCCGCCGGGCGCTGGGGCAGCCTGGCCGGCCTTCGGCTGGGAGCTATTCATCTGGCCCAGGAGCGGCAGTTTCTGGCCTACCGCACGATCAGTCTCTGGGGCGAACGCCATCCCTATGCGGCCAGCGATATCCGCTACCGCATGTCGCTGGCCGAGGCCAGTTTTCTCACCGGCCGTTTCAGCCGCGCGGTGAACCTGATTAACGAGCTATCGCCCGGCGAACTCGATACCAGGTCCCGGCGGCGGTTCGACGCCTACCGGATACGTGCTCTGGTGGCGCTGGGTGAGTACGGCCGGGCCACGGACCGGCTGGTGGGCTTCCGCTCAAACTATCACGAACCGGAGTCCGGACGGATCGCCTCGGCGCTGGCCTGCGAACTGTACTACTCGGCCGGGAGCCCCGAACTGGCAGGCAGTTACAGTGAGCATCTTAGGGATGCCGACGGCTACAGGGAACTGGTGGAGTTGTTCTCCCTGCAGGCCAGGCTCCGTCGCGGAGGCGACAAGAAAACGCTGGACCGCCTGCGTAAAGATTTCGAGGACCTTCGCTCCGCGCCGTGGAACCAGTTCTTCCGGATCGATATTGCATTCCACGCTTTCCGGGGAATCATGGCCTGCCGCGCCGCGGAAGATGATCTGGACAAAGCCGCTGAGGCCCGCAATAATTTCCGCCGGCGTTACCCCGAGCGCCGCGCCGGGCAGGCCGTGTTGATGCTGGATGAGATAAACTATTACCTGGACGCTGGTGTCGGGCTGCAAAAGGCAGGGAGCCTGCACGATGATCTCGATCTTCTTTTCGGTGACGTTTACCCTGAGGACAGGATGCTCTGGATCGGCTGGCAACTGGCCCTGGAGCGCTCCGATATCGCCGAGGCCAACCGTCACCTGACAGCCCTGGCCCAAAAATATCCCTGGAGCACTTACGGCAAAATGGCGCGAGTGGAACTTATCGATCTTTATCTCGCCGCCGGCAGAGTGGATTATGCCGGAGCGCTGCTGGAATCGGTGGAACCGGGTGCCGAATTACGCCCCCACCAGCGCCTGGGAGCGCTGGCCGCGATAGCCGGGGCACAGAACCGCTGGGACGTGGCGCTGGATATCAGTCGCCACCAGTGGGCAGCCCTGCCTGGATTAAACGGCGGCGATGAGGCTGTGGTGCTCTGGGCCAACTCTGCCGTGCGCGCGGGCAGGGTGGGCGAGGCTCTGGAACTGCTGAGTTCGTTCTGGAGCGAAAAACCAAAGTTGACCGCCAGGGCCAGGCTCCTGCTGGCCGAACAATACAGGACCGCCGGTAAGGTGGACGATGCACTTGGCGCTCTGGACGGAATCATTGCATTGGCCGGAGCGCGTAGCGAGTCCGCCCTGGAAGCGCTTTACCGCCGGGGATTTTTGCTGGAGCAAACGGGGCTGATCAAAGAGGCTGTTGCAACTTACCGTCAGCTTGAACAGATGGCCGGGCAGAACAGCGACTGGCTCAGGAGCGCACGCGACAGGCTTCGCGAACTTCAGAGCCAGATTTCCCCGGACAGCACCTCGCAGCAATCTTCTCCCTGAAACTAAAAAGGCCGTCCGGATAATTGCGCAATCCGGACGGCCCTGCTCCCTGCCACACCAACCCCACCCTCAATCGTAGATATCCACGATCACGGGCTTGACAATCCGCTTGAAGTCCTCCCATCTCATCCGCACCGCCTCGTAGTGGGTGCAAGCGTTGAACGTTATCGAATCATCCTGCTCCAGATGGCTGTCGCAGTAAACCTTTACACCATAAAGATTTCCGAACGGCGGCATAGCTCCCGGCTCACAGTCGGGAAACAGCTCGCGCATCACCGACTCATCGGCCAGTACCACACCCTCCATCCCGGAAGCCTTGGCGAACTTGTCGAGGTCCACCTGATGCGAGGCATCCACAACCGCCAGGGCGTAGCTATCTCCGTCAGTTACCAGCACCGGCTTGACAACTTCCCTGCCCGGCCGGTGTACACTGGCCGCAGTCTCCTGGGCGGTGTAGGTAACTGGATGCGGGATAACCTCGTAGTCCACCTTGTTGGTATCCATGAAATTTCTCACCTGAGTAGCAATAGACATGGGCTGGCTCCTTCCTCCAGGCCGGGAGTGTCAGGAAAACCAGTGCAACCGATTACTCTTACTCACACTGGATTGTAGCTGTAATAAGCTAAATTAACTCAAGGGGCTGGCCTGGCCGGAATTTCGCTGAGAAGTTGCTTTGAAGGTGTGCCCGTACCGCGATGCCGATTGCTGAGTCATGAGATATAACAGTCCCTGACTAATCTTATGTGGCAATCATTAAAAATTCAAGCTGATGGGGGAAAAATCTGGAGGTAAGAGCAACCGAAGCAGCGGCGGGCGGCGCGCGCACATGTGCGCGTGACCGCACGGGGCACCGGTGCCTACCGGCACCGGCGCCGCCCGCCCGCGGATGCTCGGCTTTTTTACGCCATCTCAAGCATTTGCTTTGCTTCCAGCAGCTGCGCCCGGGTGTTTAACCCATGTGGACAGAGTTGCTCACATGGTGCGGAACACGTTTCGCAGGGCGAGGGTCTTTGGGCGTCCGGCAACCCGGCATAGCGCTCCATCGCCTCTTTCTCGAAACCGTAGTGGCTGAAATACATCTTGTAGCGCAGTATATCGGCCACTTTTACCCCGTGGGGGCAGGCCTCTGTGCAGGAAGCGCAATTGCGGCAGTAGCTGCTGTCGAATGCCTGACGGTACTGATCGAGCAGCCTGGCCCCGTTAAAAGAGAGCTTGGTGTTGATCGCTTCCAGATAATTATTGATTGCGCCGAAATTACTGAAATGCGCGCAGACAGAGGTGACATCGGAGTTGGACAGCGCCCAGCTCATACGTGCCTGGCTCAGCTCCAGCCCTTTTTCCTCCAGCGCCTTCACCTCGGTTTCACGCGCACCGGCACGAGTTTTGAACACGATCACACCGATATCATGCTCCGCGGCTCGGTGGAAAAGCTCAAGCTGGCTTTTGTACTCCATAAAGTTATAGCGGCAGAGGATCAGGTCGTAGTAACCCAGCTCGATTGCCTTGTTCAACATCGGCTCCAACTGGCCACTGTGGGTGCTGATCCCGAGGTATTTCGCCTTGCCCGCCGCTTTCATTTTCTCGAACGCGGCGGGGATCGCCGGGTTGGTGACATTTTCCATCGTGTCGGCCTGATGGGGGACATAGAGATCGAGATAATCCAGCCCCATCGTCTCCAGACTCTGGTCCAGACGGCGCAGTAGGGTCTGCTCATCAGGGTTGCGCATGCAGTCGATCCCCGAGAGGACAAACACCTTGTCACGGGATTTAGCCAGCGCCGGACCCAACGCCCGCTCTGCCGCCCCGCTCTGGTAGTCCGCGCAGGTGCAGATCAGGTTTACGCCTGCCTCTATCGCGGATTCCAGCACCGGCGTATGCTGCCAGCCGTAGGTGCCGAAACAGACCTCGCTGACTTTCAGCCCTGTACGGCCCAGCTTGCGGTATTTCATTTTCTTTGTGGGTCCACTTTCATTTTCACTCCCACCCGTATCAGCTTTGACTTTACCAACAGACACTGCCCCGGTGGCCAGCAGTCCGTGAGTCATAAATTTCCTGCGGTCCATAGGAGATTATCCTTTCTGGAGTGAAAACCCTGCTTTGGCGAATGGTAATTTACCATATCGACGAGTCGTTATCAGAATCCAGGTGACAAACTTTTATCGATTTTATTCCAACAATCAACCGCCGGATGTCTGCACCCAAAGCGAACTCCTCCGTGTCAGACTCCGGCTGCGGCTGTCTCTTCTTTCTCCGGACGCTCATCCTTTCTGCCGTCCAGATTACCCTCCAGCATCGTAAATGCGATCGCCTCCGCGTAGGCATAGACACGGCGCAGAAAATCGGTCAGGTCCAGATGAGTGTCCCGGCTGGTGACCGCTTTGCCGTTCCCCTCTTTGGAGAGCTCGAACCGCAGCGCTCTATAGTTCCTCAGTTGCTCAACTATCAGCGGTTTGGCGCGGATCACTTCCCTGGCCAACCCCGCGCTGTCCTCGGCAAAAGACCTTATCGCCTTGGCCAGGTTTTCCTGAATGAGACTGCTATATGCCAGCAACTTGGTATTCTCTTCCGCTGAGAAAACAACATCCGCCGCCACCTTCCGTCGAAGCAGCGTGGAGAAGTCCTTCCTGATTATTTTACCGATATGCTTCAAATCCGAGTTGATATCCATATACTGGGCTGTTATTTCGGATTGCTGCTGGTTCAAGTTCCGGCGGGATATCTCGATCATATACTGCTCCAGTTCCTTACCCAGATATTTTACTTCAGCCTCCCTGGCCAAAATAAGTTCCGCTGTTTTCGGGTCGTTGCTTTTAAAACCGGGAATGACATCACTAATTATCCCCCCTACAAGCTCCGCCATCTGAATTATTTCATTACGCACCTGCTCGATAGCCATCGACGGCACGGTCAGTAAATCCATGTCGATAAATTTCGTCTTGAATTCCACAGCCAATCCTGTTTTGGAATCCAGCTCTATTTCCTTGTCCGGCAATATCATTTCAACAAACCGGGCGAACAGCCCTCCGAACGGAAGGAAAATCAGCGTATTGGCCACATTGAAAATGCTATGCGCGTTGGCGATCTGGCGCGGTGTCTCAACCGCCAGCTTTTCCGTTCCGGCAAGCCCCTCGGCCACAGGAGAGATCAGCATAACAAGGCCTGCCAGCCTGTCGATAAACCCAACCCACAACACCACCCCCAGCACATTGAACAGGATATGGATAACACTTGCTCTCAAGGCGTTACGCGGCTTGCCTATCGAAGCCAGCAGCGCGGTGACACAGGTACCGATATTGGCTCCAAAAATAATCGCTATGCCGCCGGTCAGGGATATCAGGCCCTGGCTCGCCATCGCGATCACCACTCCGGTTGTGGCGGCCGATGACTGGATGAGTCCCGTGAATACCGCGCCTACCAATATGCCCAGAACCGGTATCTCCATGCGTGTCATCAAACTGATAAACGGGCTGAAAGTCCTCAACGGCCGCATCGCATCGCTCATCATGCTCATCCCGAAAAACACGAGCCCCAGGCCCATAACCATCGCCCCGTATTGCTTCACCTGGTCCTTGCGGGAGATGAACAGCATCGCAAAACCACCTGCAACCATCAGCAGTGCCAGCTTTGTCACCTTGAAAGCAATTAGCTGAGCGGTAAAAGTACTGCCGATATTTGCCCCGAAAATAATCCCCACGGCCTGTGAAACCGAAAGCACACCCGCGCTGATAAAGCCCACTACCAGCACGGTGGTCACGGAGGATGACTGAATTACGGCGGTGACTATTGCACCGGTGATGGCGCCGATAATGCGGTTTGAAGTTAATTTTTTAAGAACTTCTTTTAAGCGGTCGGCGGCCAGCGCTTTCAATGCATCGGCCATCTGTTCCATACCAAACAGGAACAGCGCCAGTCCGCCGAGCATACCAACACTCATCGTCCATAAATCGAGCGGGTTGGAGGTTTCCCCAGCTGCGCCTTCGGTCAGCGCCAACGCTCCGGCAACTACCGTAACAATCAATAAACCAGCCACCAGCACAATATTGCGCAGACGATACCGCTCAAGAGTCAGTCCATTCAACGGGCTGTTGGAACTCATCATGGCTGATCCTTTTGAGTGCGGTTCTAAAGACTGGTTGAACGGCCAGCTTGCTTTCTTTCTTCTATCGCCAACTCAATAAAAACAATAGTTACAGTAAAATATATTGGCAATATTGCTACCAATGCAATCTGAAAACAATCTTATCAATAATAACGCGATTACTCAACCAATTTCAATCCGGTTTATGATAATGCAGGTGACTGTGGATAAATTTGCCCGGCTCACTCCCATCAGCGAAGAAAATAACCCTTGCCCCGGATGATTGAAGCGGCAATTTTTACAAGAACCTTGCGCAGTGAAACCTTTCGCTGAAATTTAACTGAACCGCAACCGCAGCGGCTCTATCTTTCTCTATCTTTAATGAACTCCCTCCAACTAAACCGGAGCCGGCCCAAAGATGAGCGCTAATCTTACCAAAGGCGGAAGACTATTATCCCTCGATGTCTACCGGGGGTTTACGATGTTCCTGATGGCGAGCGCCGGGTTCGGGTTCACCGTGCTGGCCGACAATCCCGGCATGCAGTGGTGGGCCCATCAGTTCATGCACGTCAAATGGGAGGGCTTTAGTACCTGGGACCTGATCCAGCCCTCATTCATCTTCATAGTCGGTGTGGCCATGCCGTTCGCGTTCGCCATCCGCAGCGCCAGGGGCGAAAGCCACACCAACCAGCTCTGGCACGCGGGCAAGCGCTCACTTACCCTGCTGATTGTGGGCATGGTCATTGTCTGCATCCATCAGGGCGAGGTGTTTTTTAATTTTATAACCGTGCTGCAACAGATCGCTATCGCATACTTTTTCGCCTTCTTCGTGCTGGGACGCGGCTGGAAAGTACAGGGGCTTACGGCGCTGGCCATCCTGGCCGTCCACGCCCTGCTCTTCCAGTTCGGGCCGGGCTCCGGCGCCGAGGTTTACGCCAAGAACGCCAATTTCTCCGCCTGGCTGGATTTAACCGTGCTGGGACGCTCCAACAGCGGCGGCTACACCAGTTTCAACGCCTTCAGTTCTATCGCCACGGTAATCCTGGGTATCATGGCCGGCGAGCTGATCCTCGGCGAATCGAGCGAAAAGAAAAAATTTATTAAAATGCTGCTGGTGGGAATCGCCCTGCTGGTGGCCGGGACCGTTCTTCACCCGGTTATCCCAGTGGTCAAGCGCATCTGGACCGCCTCGTGGACCCTCTTTGCCGGCGGCTGGGCCTATCTTCTGCTGGCGGCATTCTACTGGATGATCGAGATCAAGGGCTGGCGGCGCTGGAGTTTCATTTTCAAGGTCGTGGGCATGAACTCGATTGCGATCTACGTACTGTTCCAGATGCTGCACCGCTCCATAGACCAATGGCTCTGGGTCTTTACCGGCCCGCTTCTCGGCTGCGCCGGCGATATCGGTGTGATCATTCAGTCCTGGCTCGTGCTGGCAATCCACTGGTACTTTGTCTACTGGCTTTACAAGCGCAAGATTTACCTTAAGGTCGGCTGAGTATTTTTGCCGTGCTTCTCTTAACTTAATTCCAACAGGGAGTTACAGCGATGCGTCTACTCGGAATTCTGACGACTGTTGTCGCGCTCTGCCCGATGCTTGTAAGCGCTCGCAATGTGGAGTTAAGCGAGGAAGTCATGCTCGACAAAATCAAGGGCGGATGGGTGGGGCAGGTGGTGGGCTGCACCTACGGGGGCCCTACCGAGTTCCGCTGGAACGGGACCTGGATTCAGCAGTCGGTTCCGCTGCGCTGGGACGGGGACATGATGCTGGAAGCCTTCACGGACCATCCCGGCCTCTACGATGATATCTATATGGATCTCGCTTTCATGTCCGTGCTGGCCGACCAGGGGCTCGATGCGTCGGTGGACGAAATGGCTACCAAGTACGCCAACGCCGGATTCACTCTCTGGCACGCAAATCAGGCCGCACGCTGGAATATCCTTAATGGTATCATGCCCCCACAGAGCGGGCACTGGAAAAACAACCCCCATGCCGATGATATCGACTTCCAGATCGAGAGCGACTTTATCGGCCTGATCAGCCCCGGTATGCCAGCCACCTCGCTGGATTATGCGCTCAAGGTGGGCCATATCATGAACTACGGCGATGGGGTCTACGGCGGAGTGTTCGTGGCCGCGATGTACTCCCATGCTTTCGTGGAAAACGAGATCGTTACCGTGGTGGAGAAAGCCCTGCTCAACCTTCCCGACGGTAGCCGCTACCGCCGCTGCATCCAGGACGTGCTGCTCTGGTGGCGCCAGTACCCCGATGACTGGCGCGAATGCTGGTTCCAGGTCCAGCGTGAGTACGCCGATGATATCGGTTGCCCGGCCGGGGCGCTGGCCCCGTTCAATATCGATGCCGTGGTCAACGGGGCTTATATTGTAATCGGCCTGCTCTACGGTGGCGGGGATTTCGGCAGGACAGTGGATATTTCCACCCGCTGCGGTTTCGACTCGGACTGCAACCCCTCCAACGCCGCCGGTGTGCTGGGCACCATGATAGGCTTAAGCAGTATACCGGCCCAGTGGCTGGACGGCCTGGACAAAGTGGAAAACCTCAAGTTCAGTTACTCCGATTACAGCCTTACTGATATCTACCGGGTCAACATGCGGCTGGCCGGGGAGCTGGTGGCAGCCGGCGGCGGCAGCGTGAGTGACGGGGTCTGGAGGATCGAAGTCCAGCAGCCCAAAGCTCCGGAAAAGTTAGAGATCGCTTTCGAGGGACTTCAGCCGATCAGTAAAAAAGCCATCCGCCACAAGTTGGAAAAAAGCTGGACCACTGAATTCGAGGGCCGTGGCTTTGCTATCGATGGCCGGATGGTGAACGACGAAGGGGACGCGCGCTGCCAGGTTAAGGTCGATGGCAAGGTGATCGAAACTGTCACCCTGGAAGGCGACTACCTAAAACGCCGCACTCCTCTGTTCTGGCACTACGACCTTGAACCGGGCAAGCACACGCTTGAAATCACCCGTCAGCGCGGCAGCGGAATGCCCAGCCTCAACGAAATCGTAATTTACCACTGATTCAGCTCGGCAACATATTAAGCTAAAGGGCGCTTGAATGCGCCCTTCTTTATTCCCCCCCGGTTCGATCACAACCTCAACACGGGCAACAAGTTCGCCACTGACACCACCTGGGTCAAGGCAATGCAGACCGTCTATCACGATAAAAAACATCCCTCGTATATCGTGCTGCCTGTTATCGACTGACCCCGGCGGCGAAGCGGCACTTTTAAGCACATGAGGATGTTGCGGCATCAGCGCTGATCCGCTATCTTAATGCAATTGATTATTCCTGTTTATCACTATCGGAGCAGAAACGGCAAGTTATGAGCTATATTGTACTTGCAAGAAAATACAGGCCGACTGTGTTCGGCGAGGTAGTGGCCCAGGACCATGTGACACGCACCCTGGTCAATGCCATCTCAGCCGACAGGATCAGCCACAGCTACCTGTTCAGCGGTCCCCGGGGCGTGGGCAAAACCACCACGGCCCGTCTGCTGGCCCGGGCTGTTAACTGCACCGGCAGCGAGGGAGCCGAGCCGTGCAACCAGTGCGACAACTGCCGGGAGATACTGGCGGGCAGTTCGATGGATGTGCTGGAAATCGACGGGGCGAGCAACCGTGGGATCGATGAGATCCGCGACCTTCGCGAGCGCGTGGGCTACGCGCCCGGCAGTTGCCGCTACAAGGTGTACATTATCGATGAAGTCCATATGCTCACCACCGAGGCCTTCAACGCCCTGCTCAAAACCCTGGAAGAGCCACCCTCGCGCGTAATTTTCATGTTCGCCACCACCGCGCCCCACAAGGTGCCGCCCACGATCCTCAGCCGCTGCCAGCGCTTCGATTTCAAGGCCATGTCCACCGCGGACATTACCGGGCAACTGGAGAAAGTGTTCGAGGCGGAGAAAATTCCGATCGGGCGCGATGTGCTGGAAATGGTGGCCCGTAAAGCCGAGGGAGCCATGCGCGACGCGCTCAGCCTGGCCGACCAGGTGATCGCTTTCTGCGACGGGGACTTCACGGTGGAAAAAGCCTCTCAGGTGCTGGGCGTACTCGATACCGGCCTGCTGCTGCAACTCAGTGACTTGATTGCCGCCAGGGACACCCTGGGAGCCGTCGAATTTGCAAACAACCTGGCCGCCGCCGGTGTGGACCTCGAGGAGTTCTACGCCGAACTGGCCCGTCACTACCGCAACCTGATTGTCTTCCGCCTGGGAGTCAAAGACCCGGCAGCGCTCGATATCCCCGGCTCACGGCAGGAAGGCTACAGCCGGTGCGCCGAAAAATTCGAGCTTGATGACCTGGTGCGCTCCCTGCAACTGATCCTCCAGTTCGAGGAAATATTTAAATTCAGCGGTCAGCAGAAAATATCGCTGGAGCTGCTGCTGGTCCGTTTGACATTACTGGAGAAAAGCGTTAACATATCTGACCTTCTGGCCCGCTTGGGCGACGGCGGGCAGTTGCCTCCGCAAAAAACGGCGGAGAACCAGCTAAAAAAAAACAGTAGTGCGGTAACCGAGCCTCCCCGTTCCACCGGTTCGCCGCCAGCGGACGGACCCAGGCTCACCGCCCAACTTCCTCCGAAGCGGCCCGCTCCACCGCCGCCGGAGCCAGAGCAACAACCTGAGCCCCAGCCCTCGCCGGTTACACTGGACGGGCCGGTGGATATCAAGGCGATCAGTTCAAACTGGAACTCTGTGGTGGCGGCTGTCAGGCGGATCAAGCCAGGTCTGATTGCACCGCTAAGTACCGCCGAGCCAACTTCGTTCCAGAATAATATTTTGAAACTTAATGTCTCCGCCGGGGGTTTCGATAGCAGAACGCTTAACGATAAAAATACTCGCAGGCAGATCGGTAAATGCGTGGAAGATGTATTCGGGCTGGACACGGTGGGCATCGAGATCGAAACGTTTAAACCATCGGCAGTGGAAAAACCGGTGGACAGCGGCGACACGGAAAACCATTCGGCCGGGGGGTTCGAACAACTATGCAAAACTAATCCCCTGATGGGCAAGATCAAGGAACTATTCGACCCGGAGCTGCTGCAACAATAGGCTCCGTAAGCTCGCCGGAAAGGTTCGGCGGCATTTCACCCTCAAAGTGGGGGAGGAAACAAAAATGGAAAATCTGAACAATATCTTTAAACAGGCCCAGAAGATGCAGGGGCAGTTCCAGCAGATACAGGCCGAGCTGGAGAGCAGGAAAGTGGAAGCCACGGCCGGCGGCGGGATGGTGCGTGCGGTGGTCAATGGGCGGCAGGAATTACTGGAGTTGAGGATAGACCCGGAAGTGGCGGACCCCAAAGACGTGGAAATGCTGGAAGAACTGGTCTGCGCGGCGGTAAACAAGGCGCTGGAGAACAGCCGTGAGCTGGCGGGCCAGGAAATGAGCAAGCTGACCGGCGGTGTAAAGCTGCCCGGTATTTTCAATAATCTGTTTGGCGGCTGAAAGATCCGTATATGAGCAGGAGCCTCGAAAAGCTTATCAAGTCGCTCGGTCGGCTGCCCGGAATTGGTGAGAAAACCGCGGGCAGGCTGGCCTATCATCTGCTCAAGTGCCCGGATGAGCAGGCCCGGCAACTGGCTGAGTCAATCGGCCAAATGCGAGACAACGTGTTCTTCTGCCCTGTCTGCGGCAATATCACCGAGGAAGACCCCTGCGATATCTGCCGCGACGAGCGCCGGGAACGCGAGGTGGTCTGCGTGGTGGAAGAACCATCCGATATCCGTGCTGTAGAGACCAGCGGCAGTTTCAGGGGACTCTACCATGTGCTGGGCGGACGGCTTAGCCCGCTTGATGGCATTGGGCCGGACGAGCTTTCGTTCGACAGGCTGCAGCAGAGAATAGAAACCAGTAAACCAAGAATCAGAGAGCTGATTGTAGCCACCAACCCCAGTGTTGAAGGTGACGCTACAGCGCTTTATATCCAGCAGATGCTCAACGGCAGCCGGGTGAAAATCACCAGGATCGCCTGTGGACTTCCAGCCGGCGGACACTTGGAGTACATGGACTCGCTGACTATCAGCCAGGCACTGCGTGGAAGGCACAATTTGTGAACAAACCTGTTACAGATAAACTCTCCGCTGAAAAAGCCCGGCCCGCCTGCGGCCCGTTTATGCGCCACCTTCCCAACGCGCTCACGGTGTTGCGTATCCTGCTGGCCCCGGTACTGTTCTGGCTGATCCTGAGAGCGGACTCCTACGGTGATTATATACTGCTGTACTACCTTTTCGTTATCGCCGGGATGACCGATGTATACGACGGCCAGTTGGCCCGCAGCCAAAGCACAATCACAACTTTCGGCAAGTTTGTCGATCCGGTGGCCGACAAGATGCTCCTGGCCGCCACGCTGATTCCGTTCTACATGCTCAGTTCCACGGTGCCGATGTTCAGGATGGTGACGATTGAGGTGCTGGTAATCCTGCTGGGCCGCGAATTGCTGATCACACTGTTGCGCTATTACTCGATGTGGACCGGAAAAGTGTTCAGCGCCAGCCGCCTGGCCAAGTTCAAGACCGTGTTCCAGATGTTCTTTATCGGCTCGCTGATAGTCCACATGGCGCACAGCAAAATGATCGCCGATCATCCCAGTTGGGCATTCGAGTGGTTCGACCCGATTCATTACAAATTGAACTGGGTGGTGGTCGTGATAGTAATTGGCCTCTCGGTGGCCTCGGCTGTCGAGTATATCGCCCGTAACGTGCCCCTGCTGACGAAACAATCCCGCTGATGAAATTCCTTATCAAATTGGTTGCATCTGGCCTGGGAACAGGCTTCAGCCCCGTGGCCCCGGGCACTGCCGGCAGTGCGCTGGCAGTGGCTATCGCCTGGCTGCTGAGTCCGTGGTGGAACCTCCCGCTGGGCCTGGGCGTGACCCTGCTGGCCACTGTTGCCGGAGTATTTGTCTGCAACCGGGCCGAGCAGTTCTGGGGGCACGACAACGGCCGGATGGTGATCGACGAGGTGGCCGGCCAATGGCTTACTCTCTGCCTTGTACCACTGAACACGGCTACTCTGCTGATCGGCTTTTTCCTGTTCCGTGCACTGGACATAATCAAGCCACCCCCGGCCCGTAACGCGGAGAACCTTCCCGGCGGCTGGGGAGTGATGGCCGACGATCTGGTGGCGGGCGCGATGGGAGCGGTAATCCTCTGGGGGGTGGCGCGATGGATGTTGTGATCCTCACGATCGGCTCAGAGATTCTCAAGGGCCGTACTGTTAATACCAACGCCAGTTATATCGCGGGCAAGCTCTACGCGGCCGGGTTCAACGTGGTGCAGGAACGTACTGTAGCCGATGGGGAGAACCTGATCATCCGGGCGTTTGGCGAGTGTTTCGACACCGCTGAAGTCGTGATCGCCACCGGCGGGCTGGGCCCCACACGCGATGATGTCACCAAAGCAGCCGCCTGCAAATATTTCAGCCGCAAGCTGGTGTTCGATCAGGATTACTACGACCACCTCGAACGTTTATTTAAGCGGATGGGATACGACTGTGTTCCCGAGCGCAGCTACGGCCAGGCCGAGGCTCCGGAGGGGGCGGAAGTGCTGCCCAACAGCCAGGGCACCGCGCCGGGCCTGTGGCTTAGCAGCGAGGGCCGCCTGCTGGTGCTGCTGCCCGGCGTACCCCTTGAGATGGAACACTTGATCGACGAGCAGGTACTGCCACGGCTCAGCGGGCGATTTGCTTCGGACAAAAACCATTCAGCCATTGTGCGTACTGTCGGGATCGGCGAGAGTACTATCGCCGAGCAGATCGAGCAGGAGCTGGCTGAGAGCGAGCGTGAACTGCTGAATTACTATCCCCACGGCGGGTTTGTGGATGTGGTAATCGCTTCCTCCGGAGAGGTGGCCCCGGTGAGCGAGGACATGGTTGCCAGGGTATCCGGCCATGTACACCGGGTGATGGAGAAACACGTTTACGCCACGGAGGAAAAAGATATCTGGGAGGTAATAGCCGATTACCTTACCAGCCATGGCCAGAGCCTGGCAGTGGCCGAAAGCTGCACCGGCGGTCTGCTGGCGGGAGCGATAACCAACGTGCCCGGTGCGAGCCGCTGGTTCGCCGGGGGGGCTGTCACCTATTCCAATACCTCCAAACGCGACCTGCTGGGAGTTCACTCAGTCCTGATAAAAAGCCACGGGGCGGTGAGCGAGGAAGTGGCCTCCGCCATGGCCCGGGGAGCCGCCGAACGGATGGGCGCGCAGTGGTCGCTGGCGGTCACAGGGATAGCGGGCCCCGGAGGCGGCAGCGAGGAAAAGCCAGTGGGCACAGTCTTTATCGCGCTTGGCGGTCCGGATGGAATGCGTTGCGAACGTTACAGTTTCAGCGGAAACCGTAGCAAGGTACGCCATCGAAGTGTTGTCAAGGCCACGGAGTTACTGTGGCGCGCCCTGCGGCGTTCAATGGACGGTTGAACCAACAAACCTCTTTACATTCTAAACCCTTAGTGATAAGTTTAGTAGCACTGTGCGAGCCAATGGCTCTGTCTATTGGCGCCTGGCGCCCGTCAGATTACGAACGAAGCAGATACTATATAATTGCCCGGCATTTTAAATAAGACCTGGGCGGTGGAGGCAGAAAAAATGTTACCCAATCTCGGCTACGGCGAAATGATTCTGATCGGTTTCCTGGTTCTGTTGCTGTTCGGCGCCAAGCGTCTGCCGGAGATCGGCTCCTCGCTGGGCAAAAGCATCAAGATGTTCAAAAAAAGTATCAAAGACATCCAGGAAGAACTTCCGAGCGACAATGATTTTGAGCAGGAACGGCCGCGGCCCAGGACTCAGAGCCAGCCCACGCAGGAGGCTTCGTATTCGCAGGACACGTCCTCCTCCCAGGACACGCCGTCCCAGGAAGCTCCGAAGGAAAACACCCAGGACTGAGTGGATTCCTCTCTGTCCTGAACATAAGATGACGGTTATCACTACCGGGCCGCGTACCCACAGGCAGGTTAATCCTGCGGACACCGGCCCGGTTTGTTTTTCCCTATAGCTCCTGCCCTTTTTAGCTGAACCAGAAAAATACCATGAAAATAGGACTTATCGGATACCCGCTGTCGGGTAAAACAGCCGTGTTCAACACACTCACCGGCCTCAATGCGCGTACGGACAGTTTCCACTCGGCGGGTAAACAGGCCAATGTGGGCCTGATCAAGGTGCCGGACGAGCGGATCGATGCGCTTGCGGAGATATTCAAACCGAAAAAGACCACGTTCGCCGAGATCAATTTCGCCGATTTCTCCGGGATCAGCTCGGATGACGGTTCGGGTGGCGGGTTCGACGCGCAGTCGCTGAACCTGATGCGCCAGCTGGACGCCCTGGCTTTCGTGGTGCGCGCTTTTGTGGACGAGGCCGTGCTGCATCCCAAGGACCGGATCGACCCCTCGGCCGATGTGACCGGGATAGAGGAAGAGTTGCAACTGGCCGACCTGATCGTGGTGGAAGCCCGCCAGAAGCGCCTGGGCAAGGAAGGCCAAAAGGCCTCCAAGGAGTATGAGTTGCTCGACAAGTGCCGTGTCGCGCTGGAAGACGGCATGACGCTGCGCGAGGTGGGCCTGAGCGCTGAGGAAACGCGGGCGCTGGCCGGGTTCACGTTCCTCTCGCTCAAACCCCGGATGGTGCTGGTCAACACGGGTGAGGACGCGCTGGACGATGACGGCGGAGTGTGTGAAAAGTACAGCGGGGCGATTACTTTCTGCGCCAGCGTGGAGCTGCAGATAGCAGAGCTTGCGCCCGAAGAGCAGCAGGAATTTCTGGAGGCGATGGAGATTGCCGAACCGGCCCGTCCCAAATTTATCCGCGCAGCTTACGGCCTGATGCAACTGATCAGCTTCTTTACGGTGGGCGAGGACGAGGTGAAGGCCTGGACGATCAGCAACGGCACTCCGGCGGTTGAGGCCGCGGGCAAGATTCACTCAGACATTCAGCGCGGGTTTATCCGGGCAGAAGTGGCCGCTTACGATGATTACATAGTGGACAAGGACATGGTTAAACTTAAGGAACGCGGAAAGTTGCGACTCGAAGGTAAAAATTACGTTGTACAGGATGGAGACATAATCAATTTCCGGTTTAACGTCTGAGCCGGAGCACTCCCCACCCAGCAAGGGAGCCTGTCAATGAAAACATGGGTCTGCGTTATCTGTGCTTACCGTCACGACGGCGAGAGGGCGCCGGAAATCTGCCCGGACTGCGGTGCACCGAGAGACAAGTTCGTGGAAATGTAATTACAGCGGAACAGTATGAATAAAAAGAGGCAGGCCGGTTGGCCTGCCTCTTTTGTTGTCCTGATTTTTCTTCACGGAATCAAACCAATCGGACCCGTGGGCGATTCGCGTTCAGTTGGCCGGTGTAACTTCCAGCAGAAGGTTATCGCGGAACCCCCTGCGGATATAGGGATCATCCCCGCTGACCGTGCCCAGGTCCTCGTCCCGTCCGTACTCGTAAACCTTGTAGAGCCTGCCTTTCTCCAACCCCCGCAATTCGATAGGCTTGCCCACGCTCCACGCCTGGGAATAAAAACCATAGTACATTTTATCACCGGCCCTCACCACGTGGCCCTCGGGAAGGTCGTAGGCGATATCGTAGAGGTTGAGGTACTCGTTCCAGGCAAGTCCTTTCTGGCGATAGATTTCCAGCCAGCGCTTCCAGGTCCGCTCCTGTTCAGGCGTAAGATCGGTGAAAAAGGTGGTTACCTGCGCACCTGTACCAATCGCGCTCTCGAACGACTCGGGCACGCTGAATCCCTCCCACTCGTCCATCGGCACCTGGTAGCAGTCTCCCACGGCAAAAGAGGCTCCCCGGTAGGCTTTTTCCACTTTTATCCTGCGCCGTGTCTGCACCAGACTTGTGGGGTCCGAGGCGTTGGCCACATTGTAGTACGGCATCTTGAACGGATCGTGGGGCATTGCGCAGATGCACATTTCCAGCGGCGAACCGGGCTTTATCCGCATGGCCTCGCGGTAAATAGCCTCGTAAAACCGTGGCTGGCCCTGGAAAGATTCCAGCGGCTCCTTGTGGTTGTGCGCCGGGTTGAAACACGGCGGAGTGGAGGTCAGGTCCTGGGTGTCTACATAGAGGCCGTCGAAGTCCCACTCGCCCATAAATTTACGTACCAAAGCCACCGCATGGTCGATACAGGGCTGATAGACCGGGCAGAGATAATACAGTCCCCGCTTGCTGAGCGGCAGGCTGCCGTCCTCGTTCTGTACCAGCCATTCCGGATGTTCCCTGGCCAGACGGCTCTCCAGGCTGGCTCCCTGCGGGTACCACCAGAGGCTGGTCTTAAACCCGCTGCGATGCACGCTGTCGACAAAGGCCACCATGTCGGGCTCACCGCCGGGGAACTTGCCGGGCGAAGTGTTTAAATTCCAGTCGCCGTACCAGTCAAACCAGCCGTCGTCAAGATTGGCCCAGCTCAGGCCCACGCTCCGCTGCTCCTCCAGCGAGGTATAGATTCCCTCCAGGGTAAAATCCATGCGCAGGCCCCAGCTTTTCCAGTACGGCTCGAAAGTCTGCTCGGAAGATTCCAGCGGAATGTCCACTCCCCGGGCGCGCAGAATATTGGTATAGATGCGCAGGGGGTCGAAAAAATCCAGCTTGTGCAGGATCACGGCGCAGTCAATTGTCGCCACGCTCTGGCCGGGGTCAAGAAAACGGACCTGGCCCAGGCGGGCATCCGGACTTTGCTTGATCGAAATCTCCACGGTCCCGTCACCGGCAGTTTTCACCGGCAGTGAAATCCACTGCTGGCTGGCCTCGGCACTGGCGATAGCCAGACCCATTTGGGGCGACCAGATATCAACCAGCGGAGTTCCGCCGCCTGCAATATCGCTGCTTGCCAGTTCACCCATGCCCATAAAATTTCGGCGGTCAAACGTGGAAGTAAGCGGAATCAGCGAGTAATCCCAACCCCAGCGGGTGGCAGCGCCCTGGTAGCTGACAAAATCCCACGGGTCGGCCTCGGCATCGATCAACTTGCGGTTGAGGCGAAAATGGTTCGCTACCAACTCGCCTATTTCAAGGCGCTGGGCGCCCTCGTTTTTGAATTCGGCGCTGGTAAAGATGACCGCGGGAAAATCGTTGTAAAAAATGAGACTTACTTCGATTGCGACAATCAGCGGCGCGTAGAGCATCGTTCCGTACTGCTCGGCCCTGGCAGGCAGAGTGTAGCGCATGCCCTGTCCCAGGCCGGGATCATCTACCTGCTCGGATTCAAACTCGTTCCAGTCCACCTTGAAATCGGTAACTTCCAGCCCGCCGAACACAGCGTAAAACGATGGCCGGCCTGTGGAGCGCGCCTCGACAAAGCTTATCGCGGAACCATCCTGAAGCAGGGAGGGCACAACCTCCAGCCTGTCGCTGACCAGCACCCGGACAACTCCGTGCTCAATGACCATGCCGCCCTCTACCCGCTTAGCCCCTTCATCAGCCAGTGCGGGGGTCAGGGCAAGCAACAACGCCATCATCCCGGCGTAACAAACTGTAATTATTCTTTTAAGACACATTTACAGGCTCCCAGTGTAAAAAGTTCCCGTACCGGATTTAGCATTCCTTGCCGAACAGGCCGGAGATAGCATTGATAATAATAGTTTTGCCACCGGCAGCTTAAGCTTATAAAAATCCCCGGACATTGCTGCCCGGGGATTAATATAGGCACAGTATGCTTCCACGTCCAATACAGGGGCGGTTCAGGGTTTTTTGAACGTAACGTCCAGTTCAAACCGCACGGGCTGGCTCTTGCCGGGAGCGGGCACCAGATTCAGCGCACGATACGGCAGGCTGATTTTTTTGCGGCCTGTTGTTTCGGTGCTTTTTCCGCTGATCCTGAGCTGGACCGTGGCGCCGGGCACCAGCGTAACAGCATTGGGGAAATTGAGTTCCGCCACTTCACCATCAGCCTGGAGCCTGAACGGGATATCCGAGCGGTTGCTGATTTGAAGCACAGCCCCGCCCTTGCCGGTAATAGTGACTTCGGGGTTGACCAGTTCCACGGCTGTCTCGAAAATGGGGCGAAGGTAAATGCTTTCGCCATACAGATTGCCCTCGGAGAAAACGGCGGTGCGGCGAGCGAACAGTGCTTCTTTAATCGCTTGCTCGGATTTCTCCTCGGCGAACACAAGCGTCATCGGACGGAAATCCCCGGCCTGGACGTGGGGATCGAAGTCGAAATTGATTAATGAATGCACATCGGATGTGCCGAGAAAGGTAAGCCCCTTCTCCAGGCACCACTGCTGGGCCTTGGGGTAGTATGTGCGCCCGTTGACCACTTCTATCCCGTGCAACCAGCCTTTCTCCAGCAATTTGGTGTGCTCCGGGTGCCAGATCGATTTACGGTCTTTCTGCTTGTACGACGGGTGGTTCCAGAACACGAATGCTCCCTGGTCCACCGCCCGCCCGATACTCTCAAGGTAGTCCTCCTGCTCTACAAGCGCCGCGTTGTCGATAAACAGGGCGTTGAAATGCCCCGGCGGAACTTTTTTGGTAATTTCCACCGCTTTGACCAGAATGATGCCCAGTTGCTCTGCCATCGGCCTGGCGATTTCCACACTGCGGTCATGGTCCCGCCGCACATCGTCCTCGTGGGGCGTATATTCGATATGGTCGCTGATTGCAATCGCATCGAGACCATCGCGCCACGCCTCCTCGATACGGATATCAGGCCAGACCCGGCCGTCGGAGAAAACAGTGTGCGTGTGGAAATCACACTTGAGTGTTATGTAGCCGGGGATATCGGGAATCCGTGGCTCGAACCGTGCCTTGACCCTGCTCTGCGCCAGTGTGGGAAAAGCCGCCGTGGCCGCAAGAGCCATCACAAGGCATAGCAACCACGTGTTTAATCTGCTCACTCCGGTCATCGTATACTCCGGGTTCATGTGGGATATCTGGTGCTCGCTGATATTAGATTCCGTCGTATATTGACATCATGCAGCCGGTCCGGATTGGATATTGAACCGAACTCTTCCCTGTGCAAAGATTACACTGATCACAGCGAGAAGAAAACAAAAAAATAAAGTCCCCCCCAGGACAATGACAGAGGGGCCACTTGAAATCTTCGCCAATCCACCCAGCTAGCAGAAAGTGTTTTGCCCCGGAGGCTAACCCGGTTATAATTATTACAGAAACGCAATCTTTGCTATCATTCCAACATTTAGCTCACATGCGGGATTTCAGCTGACAAAACTGTTCACTGATATCCGCTGGTTATTAAAATAGTTCCCATACTCATAACGGAGGGCCGGATGGTAAGGTTCCGGAATATATTCAAAAACATCCATGTGTCCATTTTTGCGCTTCTTGTACTGATGCTGGCAAGCTGGTCATCGCTGCCCGCGGAGGATGCGCGGACGGACGGACTGGCGGAGCAGGTAACCTCGCTGGCGGGGATGGGCAGGGGCGTATGTGCTGTGCTGGGTGCGGACAAGCCGTATCTGGCCCTGGAACTGGCCGCTGAAAACAGGTTTGTGGTTCACGTGATAGACCCGGACAGAGCCGAGGTGGAGCGCGCCAGGGCCGAGGCAAAGAAACAGGGGGCCGATGGCAGGCGTCTGCGGATCGAGCAACACGGGTACAGCACTCTGCCTTATGCCGGCAACACACTGGATTTACTGGTGGCGTCATATGGCCGGGACCTGGAAACAGTGGACACCAAGGAAATATTAAGAGTCCTTCGCCCCCTGGGCAAAGCGGTGGTCCATGCCGCGCCGAAGGATAAGGCCTCACTTGAGCAGTGGGTATCTAAGACAGCAGGCGGTTGGACGCAGGCCGCGGAAGACTCCGGGTTGTGGGCCGTGCTGACCAAGCCCGAGCCCGAGGGACTCGATGACTGGTCCCACTGGGAGCATGCACCGGACAACAACCCGGTCTCGGCGGACAAAGTGATAACCGCACCATACATGAGCCAGTTTTTCGGGCTTCCATATTATATCTCCATGCCCTCGATCACAACTATCGCGGGTGGCCGGACATTTACCGCTGTCGGCCATATCGCACATCATCAGCGCGAGGAACCCTGGCTCAACACGCTGTTTGCCCAGAACGGCTACAATGGTACCGATCTCTGGTCCCGTAAACTTCCCGATGGCTACCTTGTGCACCGCTCCGCCTTTATCGCCACGGATGAAACTTTCTACATGATCGAACCCGGTGGCAATGGCTGCGTTTTGCTGAATCCGGAAACGGGTGAGGAGAAAGGCAGGATCAGCCCTGCGGAACTGGCGGGGGACTGGAAGTGGATCGCGATCAGCGATGGGATATTGTACGCCCTGGCCGGAGAGCACAAAGATCCGCCGCAGACTACCCTGGTCCGTAGCCCCGCACGGGCCTGGAGCTGGGCTGAGCTGAGCGGAGGTTTCTACGAGAAGCAGATACCGTGGGGCTTCGGCAACACTCTCGGCGCGTACGACCTGGCGGCGGGCAAGCTGTTATGGTCCATGTCGCAGAAACAGAAAATTGATTCAAGGGGTATGGTAATAGGTGGCGGCAAGCTGTTTTACTATGGTCCGGACTCGAAGATTGTATGTCTGGATGCGCTGACGGGAAATATCGATTGGGAAAACAGCGACCCGCAGGTGCGCTCCCTGATAGAAGAGGCCGGCAAGGGACTTACCTCCACACCGGGTTTTCGTACGTCATGCATGGCTGTATACACTCCCGGCGCCCTGATCTTCCAGGGCCAGACCAGGATGAACGTGGTGGCGGTTTCCACCACCGACGGGTCGTTGCTGTGGACACGTAAAAAAACGATTAACAATCCCAATATCCTGTATGTCGATGGCCGGGTGATCCTCGGTATCGGCAAGGGGGGCAGCACGGTGGAGGCCGATCCGCTGACAGGCGAAACTATTAAAGACCTGGGCTTCCGCAAAAAATATTGCGCACGTCTGACAGCCACCCATGATTCCTATTTCTGTCGCGGGCAGTTCGAGGGCCTGGCTCGATATGACAGGGCCACCGGCCAGTTGCAGTTTAACGGGGCTGTGCGGCCCGGTTGCAATGACGGGGTTATCGGGGCCAACGGCCTGCTGTATATGGGACCGTGGCTCTGCGACTGCAATCTGTCGCTGGTGGGCCGTGTCGTTCTCTGTTCGGATCAGGGTTTTGATTTCCAGCCATCCGCCAGCTGGCAAAACAGGCTGGAGCTGGAAAAGGACGGTCTCTCGGTGGTGGAGCCACTCAAGGCCGGCCCGCGGGACTGGCCGACTTATCGCTCGGATATCCAAAGGAGCGGCGCAACGGCTGCCGAGATTCCCGTCAACGTTGGCAAAAGCTGGTATTACACTCCCGAGGTTCCGTTTGGCCCAACTCCCGCAACCGCCGCCGGTGGACTGATTTTTCTGGGCGGAGATGACGGCAAGGTGAGGGCGATAGACGCCGCCAGTGGCGAGGAGGTCTGGAGTTATTACACCGCCGGGCCCATTCTTCAGCCTCCTACAATCTGGCAAGGCCGCGCATATGCCGGTTCAGGCGATGGATACATTTATGCTCTCGAAGCCGCTACCGGCAGGCTGCTCTGGCGTTTCCGGGCCGCGCCGGTGGAGCGGAGGATAATGGTCTACGGCTCCCTGAGTTCCACCTGGCCGGTGCACACCGGTGTGCTGGTACATGACGGGGTGGCTTACGCCGCCGCCGGGATTGTGGATTACGATGGAACCTATGTCTATGCCCTGGACGCGGTCAGCGGTGAGCTTAAATGGCAGAATACAAGCTCAGGCCACCTTGATGCAGGCCTGCGCAAAGGCGTTTCGGCCATGGGGATGCTAACCGTGGCCCAGGGGAAACTCTGGCTGGCCGGAGGCAACATAGTCTCGCCCGCCAGTTTCGATATCGAGACAGGAGAATATGCAGGACGGATGCCCGGCGATGGCCGTCCGCAGGCCAACCGTGGCGAGGAGATAGGTTTGTTCGCCGGCCGGGTGCTGTACGTGGGCGGACGCCTGATGCACTCTCCGCGGGAAAACGTGGTTAACCCCGGCAGGTTTACCGCGTTCCGGCTTGATGGGGAAGATGGGGCTGAAAGAATTTCAGATTTCTGTGTCGGCCGAGTACCCCCGGCATGGAACGAACAGAGATTCGTGGTAGTGAACAGCCGTTATAAAATGCCCTGGGAGTTAAAGGGCAGGATGCTGGAGGCGGGCCAGCACGGTATGCCGGCCTGCTTCCCGAGTTCGGCGGCGGAAGAGTATTTTGCCGGCGGCGAGTTTAATGACTCGGAGCGCTGGGTAGCCCGGAATCTTAAAGACGCCGAGGTTGTCTCGGTGGCTATTGCGCCTAACGCCGTCCTTACTGTCAGCGAGAGCTGGGTGCTGCGTCATCGCAAAACCCGCTGGGCTGTCAGTTCGATGGAGCTGGCCGATGGCGAACTGATGTGGGAGCAGGAACTGGATGGCCCGGCTCTCCCTGGCGGACTGACCGTGGACCGCGGTGGCCGGGTAATAGTGGTTCTCACCGATGGCAGGCTGGCCTGTTTTGCAGGAGGAGTAATATGATTACATGCATTCGGAAGTATATTAACGGGTTAGCCATAGTACTTTTTCTTGCCTTCTTATGGGCTGGGAAAAGCACGGCCTGCGAGGACCTGACGGTGCGCGACGCCGCGTTCGACTTTAGCAGGGATGTCCACCTGCTGAGCCTGATGGCGCTGCCCGATGACGGGCAGGCGAAGAGTATCTACTCCATGCTGGAAAACTGGATCGAGAGCAAGCCGGGCTTTAACGTTGAACTCCGTTTTGTTGACCCGGCGGACTCCTCGGTGGAGTGGAGTTCATACGGAATACCCTCGGCGCCGCCCTCAAGTCCGGTCGTTGTCCTTACCGGCAGACCGTCAGCCTCCCTGAGCCGGCCAATTTTCGTGGCGGACCACTGGGAACCGGCTCCCACATTGGATCAACTCGATCAACTGCTAAGCTCACCGGCCCGTGAAAAGATATTGCAGCATACTGGCAGTAAGCTGGCTGTCCTGCTTTTTGTCCCGGCCAACGATGGCAGCCCCTCAACCGTGCGTAAAACAGTGCGGGAGGTTGCAAAGCGGTGGTCTGACAGAGAGGAACAGGGAGTGGAAGTTGTGGAGATAGAGCGCACGCAGCAAGCCGAGCGAACCCTGCTGTCGTTTATCGGAGTGGCTCCCGTGGGTCCGGCCTGGGCCGGGATTGTTTTCGCCCGGGGCAAACTGATGCCGCCGATGCGTGGGGATGAGATTACCGAAGCTGCCCTGGACACTCAACTCCAGCTTCTGATCAGTGACTGCTCCTGCCTTCAGAACCCCAGGGCCCTGGGAGTTGACTTGCCGCTGAACTGGTCTCCCTCGCTTGATTCCGCTGTTATCAGCCTTCGCGAGCCGGGGGGATCAACGGTTGCGCCGGGCTTTGCAGCGGTACTGAAGCCCGTGCTCTGGGTTATCAGCGGACTGATCCTGCTGGTTGTGGCGGCCACTGTTGTAATGTCTCGCAAGGGGAAGCCCTGAAACGGCTGATATTTCGCCTGTTCAACGTCTGTTGGAAGAAACAGAGGGGCACCAGAGCGGCACGTGTCAGCTAAGGAGTGGCAAGTAATAGTTCGGAATTTTTTATCGCAATTCTTACGTTACGGCATTTTCGATTTCACTATCACCACTATCGATAAATTTATTTCTGATCTCCAGAAACTCATCCAGATTATCCAGAAAAATCAGGGTGGTTTTAGGCTCGAACTGGCTGCCGATAGCCTCGCGGATATATTTCACCGCTTCCTCCACCGGCCAGGCATCTTTATAAGGCCTCTCTGTTGTCAGGGCATCGAAAACATCCACAATGCTCAGCATCCGTCCCTCTAACGGTATCTGTTTTTGTCTTAAACCGGATGGATACCCGTTACCGTCCCACCTTTCGTGATGGCTCAGCGCGATAACCGCGGCTGTCTGGAGCATGGAGATAGAACTGCCCTCCAGGCATTTGGCGCCTATCGCCGGGTGGGTCCGCATGATTTCCCATTCCTTCTCATCGAGCTTACCGGGTTTGAGCAGTACATTATCCGGAATACCGATTTTTCCCAGATCGTGCATTGTACTGGCCAGTCCGATCTCCTCTGCATCTTCACTGCTCATTCCCAGTTTGCCGGCAAGCAGTTCCATGTAGTGCTGAATTCTTTTGATATGAAGGCCTGTATCCGTATCACGGAGTTCCGAGGCATTCATCAACCGGATCAACGTTTCCTGCTGTGTGCGCTTGATCTCGGCGGTGCGCTCAAGCACCCGCTCTTCGAGAATTTCATTCTGGCTCTCCAGGAACTGCCTGGCCTGGTTGAGTTCGAGATGGTTTTTTACCCTGGCCTTGACAATTGCAGGGCTGATTGGTTTGGTGATATAATCGACAGCGCCGAGTTCCAGCCCCCTGGTCTCATCCTCGACCTCGCCTTTGGCTGTGACAAAAATTATCGGAATCTTGCTGGTGCCCTCGTCAGCCTTGAGCCTGGCGCATACCTCGTAGCCATCCATTTCCGGCATCATGATATCCAGCAGAATTAAATCAGGGGGATTCGCGGAACGGGCCACCGTGAGTGCCCGTTCGCCGCTTTTGGCCGGCACAATTTTATAGTCATCCCTGAGCACTCCGATCAGCACGTCAATATTCTCCGGAATGTCATCGACCACCAACAGTTTCATTTTCTCCTGATCCGTCGTCATTAACCCTTCCCGTCCTGTTCCAGTACAGAGGATAATTCAGTTATTACCTCCAGGGCTGCGTCAATATCGTACTCGCCGATATACTTGGAAATCATATTTATCTGCTCGGAATAAGTGGTGCCTTCAAGAATCTGCTCCAGAGACTCAAGCCTGGTTTCAGCCTCCGCAATATCATCTTCCAGTACAGCTCCAAGACCGTGTAAGATTTCCAGGGCCTTACTGAAGTCGGCATCCTGCTTCTGGCCCGTACCATGTTCCAGTTCCTTTGAAACTTCAAGTACGGAGATTGAAGTAAGGACATAGTTGAGATTATCCGCCAATTCGGATATCAATTTGCCGAACATATCCCGGGAATCGTGCTTGATGGCTTCTTCGAGACGGCCAGCGCTGCTGTAGACATCGGTGGCGGCAATATTACCGGCCACGCCCTTGATCGTGTGCGCCAGGCGTTCGGCCAGCTCTTTATCCTGCTCGTCGAGAGCGGATTCGATCTGAGCCGGAGTTGATTTATTGTTGCTCTTAAAACTCAGCAGCAGCTTGCGGTAAAGCTTGGTATTGCCGCCCAGCCGTTTAAGTCCTTCCTCCAGATCGATTCCCGGGATTTCCGCGGGGAATCCGGTCTCATCGACTTCTTCCTCCAGCAGATCTTCGGCGGGCAGATAGTCCCGTTCCCCCGGTTCAATCCATTTAATCAGCGCGTTGAAAAGCTGCGCGGGATCAATCGGCTTGGTTACATGGTCCACCATTCCGGCTTCGATACTTTTTTCCCTGTCACCGGCCATGGCATGGGCGGTCATGGCGACAATGGGCAGGTCTTTGAATTTTTCCTGCTTCAGAATTGCGGCCGTGGCCTGAAACCCGTCCATTTTGGGCATCTGGAGATCCATCAGCACCAGGTCGTAATCCCAGTTTTCGACTGCTTCCACAGCTTCCTTGCCGTCGCTGGCAACCGAAACGATAAAGCTCTCTTTTTCAAGCAATTCTGTAGCTACCTGCTGGTTAATCTCGTTATCCTCGGCCAGCAGGATACTGGCGCCCCTGATTTTATCGAGGTCGCCGACATAGTCCGCTATCTGCTTTACAATCTCGCCCGCTGTCTCATTTTCCTCGCCAAATACCGACATGACAGTATCAAACAGCACGGACTGGTTTATCGGCTTGATCAGGAACGCTTCCAAGCCAGCGTTCTCAGCCTGTTTCATCACCTCGTCCCGGCCGAAAGCAGTCATCATGACAATCTTGGGCTGGTAGCTCAGCTTGTAATTTTCCTTGATCTTAATCGAGGTTTCAATCCCATCCATTCCCGGCATGCTCCAATCCATCAGGATCAGCTTGAATGGTTGCGCGCCCGGGATCTGGGCATTTTGCTCAATTGCTTTGAGCGCGGCCTCACCGGAGGATACTCCCTCGACTATGAAAGTGAAATTCTGCAGATACCCGCGCATAATATCGATAGCGTCGTCGTTGTCATCGACAACCAGCACTTTGATTCCGCGCAGGTCCACTTTGGGGATATATTTTTTCTCCGAGACTTCAGTTTGCTTACCGCAGACGACTGTGAAAATAAACGAGCTGCCTTTACCCGGTTCGCTTTGGGCCCAGATCTTTCCGCCCATCAGTTCGGATAGTTTTCTGCAGATTGCCAGGCCAAGCCCTGTGCCGCCATATTTGCGCGTTGTCGAACCATCGGCCTGAGTAAACTCCTCGAACAGCTTCTCAATCTTATCCGGCGGAATACCGATCCCTGAATCGCGCACGGTAAACTTCAGTTTCACTTGCTCGCCCCAGTCCTCTTCGATCTGGGCGGAGACGACAATCTCACCTTTCTCGGTAAATTTAAGCGCGTTGCTGGTAAGATTTATCAGAATCTGTCCCAGGCGCAGGGGATCACCAACAAGGTACTTGGGCATATTCGTATCGATCGAGAACAGCAGTTCGATACCCTTTTCCTGGGTTTTGGCCGCCATCAGGTTGGAGAGGTTATTCAGCACGTCTTCAATATTGAAATTGGTATTTTCGATATCCAGCTTGCCGGCTTCGATCTTGGAAAAATCGAGGATGTCGTTGATGATTCCCAGCAGGGCATGGGCCGAGGAATATATTTTCTGCAGATAGTCACGTTGCTTGGGTGAGAGCTGAGTATCGAGGGCCAGGTGAGTCATACCGATCACGGCGTTCATCGGAGTGCGGATTTCATGGCTCATGCGGGCCAGAAAATCGCTTTTGGCCCTGCTGGCGTCCTCGGCGGCTTCTTTTGCCTCTTTCAACTCTTCGGCCACCAGTCTCCGTTCGGTAATATCATCCTTGACCGCAATATAATGTGTTATCTCATCTCGTTGATTGCGGATAGGTGAAATCGAAGCCGACTCCCAGAAAATTTCCCCGTTCTTTTTCTTGTTGCAGAACTCTCCTGTCCATATTTTGCCTTCTAAAATTGTCTTCCACAATTCCTCATAAAATTCAGGCGGCTGGAAGCCTGCATTAAGAACTCTCGGGGTTTCTCCGATTGCCTCTTCAGAGCTATATCCGGTTACCTCGATAAACTTCGGATTCACATACTCGATCTTACCTTCAGGATCAGTTATAACAACAGTTACCGGGCTTTGCTCGACAGCCATAGAGAGTTTTCGCAACTCTTGTTCAGCCCGATCACGCTCGATTGCAACCGCAATTGAATTTGCTAAAGCGATCAATGTCTCGGACGAGTCTTCATGCATTTCCTTTTTAAAGAACAGCCCGAGAACTCCGATCACCTTCTCTTCCACTACCATCGGATAACCATAAAAAGAGGTCAGGCCGTTTTCTTTAGCCCACTCACGGTCATCTATTAATGAGTCCTCCTGAAGATTCCCGTTAATGCGGGTTGCACCGGTAAGTGCTATTTTGCCAATTTTCTTAGTTCCAATTTTCACACGGGCACGAGAACCGTCCAGATGCGTGTACAAACCTGCGCTGGCCTGCAGTTCCAGGTATTCGCCGCTCGCGTCCACCGTCCAGATTCTGGTGAATGCTGAGTCAATTTCCTCAACAAAAGCTTCACAACAAGCCTGCAACTGGCTCTGCAAAGTTTTTTCTGTAATTAAAACTTTGCCGATAGCCGAATTCAACCGGACCAGCTTTTCCCGTTCCTTGCGGGCGGTAATATCCCTCACCGCCGCGGACACCATCCGTCCTTCCCTGGTTTCCACCGGGTTGACACTGATATCCGCTGGAAATACGCTGCCGTCTTTTCTGGCGCCGATCAACTCCATGGTTCTCGCTCCGGCATTGCTATCTGTGATAAATGAATCACGCTTTGCCGGATGTCCTGTCTTGAAGCGCTCAGGCACGAGCAGTTCGATTTTCTGACCGACCATTTCATCCCTGGTGTACCCGAACAGTTTTTCGGTCTGCTGGTTCACAATCCTGATCACACCATCTTCATCAACAATCACCATCCCATCAGGAGCCGACTCCAGCAGGCCGCGGAACTGGTTTTCGCTCTTCTTAAGCTGCTCATCGGCTTCCTTGCGCTCCGTAATGTCGCGGTAGAAAGCGGTAATGTACTCAATGCCCTCGAATTCCATCAGGTTCGCGGTTACTTCGACTGGGAATTCCGAACCATCCTTACGGCGATTAGCTGATTCGAATTTGAGCGATCCACCGGTATTTTTGAGATTAGTGACAAACTCTTCCCATTTTTCAGGCGAAAGATTTACATCTACATCAGTTACGTTCAAAGACTGATATTCCTCGTGAGAGTAACCGGTTTTCTCACAGACTGTATCGTTAACCGAAAGGAATCGCCCGCTTTGGGGATCTATCCAACTGATAAAGTCCCCTGAGTGATCGACCGCATACTGGGTGCGCTGAAGAGTCTCCTCGGCCAGCTTGCGCTCAGTTATATCACGCCAGAAGGCGGCTATATATTCGGTGCCTTGAAACTCCATCAGATTTGCTGATACTTCTACAGGGAATTCCACCCCATCTTTAGTGCAATTAGTTGAATCGAATTTCAGAGTTCCACCGGCATCTTTAAGGCTCGCGACGAAACCAGCCCATTTTTCAGGAGGGAGGTTCGGGTCTATTTCGGATACCGTCATTGAGTTCAATTCTTCCCGGGTGTAACCGGATCTTTCACAGATCGAATCGTTAACGGAAATGAAACTGCCGCTCTCAGGATCAACCCAGCAGATATAGTCTGCCGAATGATCAATCGCGTACTGGGTGCGCTGAAGGGCCCCTTCGGCTTCCTTGCGTTCGGTAATATCAGTTACCATTGCGAACGCGCCGACCTTTTTACCCTTATCATCAAGAAACGGAGTAGCATTGAACAGGCAGGGAACATTTGTCCCATCCGACCTCAGCAGGGCGATCTCATATGCACTTCCCGTTCCTTTTTTCCTCTCTTTTGCCTGATGCTTGAAGATTTTCATATTATCTTCGTCGACAAATTCGAAAATCGTACTTCCGACGACTTCTTCCTTTTGACGATCGAGAATCTTGCACATTGCATCGTTGAGATCGAGCGTGACCTGATCGTTATCGATAAACCAGAATCCCTCATCGGCGGTTTCCAGGATCCTGCTGATCCTGCTTTCGCTGGCGGCCAGTTCCTCTGTCCGCTGCTCAACCCGTTGCTCCAGATTGTCCTGGTACTCTTTTATTTGTTCCGCTGTTCGCCGTTTATCGATCGTATCGGCTATCCGCGAGGCAACTGTATCGATCAGGTTACGCTCTTCTTTAAGGAACGGCCCCTCGTCAAGCTCCGGCATCTTTTTGAGGTAGAGCACTTCAACCACACCTGACTTTTTCCCATCGAGTTTGATATCAGCAGCCTGCATCCACTTGGTCTTCTTATAATTATCTGTTTTGTAGATTTTTCCGCCCAGCTTGATTCGTGCGCAGGTTATTTGGGGGTAATGCCAGCCCGGGGGCAGCAATTCAACCGATAATCGCAGAAAGTCCTCGATACTTAAGCTGGGATCATCAGCTAAATTGGAGATGCCGAACAGGCAGCGAAGTTCCTTGACTCTCTCGCCCAGTTCATGTTCGCGGGCTTCCAGGGCTTCGCTCTTCTGGCGCGATTCCGTTTCCGCCTGCTTTAGCTCGCTGATATCCTTGGCTAGCGTTGATACTCCTATCGGCTCGCCATCAGGCCCTGTTAGCAACGACAGGGTTAAAAGAACCGGTATCTCCTGACCGTCCTTTGTCAGCCTTACTCCCTCATAGTTTCTTGCCGGTTCTCCCTTTATGCAGCGCTCCAGCAAACCAATGGCCTGATCCCGTCGCCAGGGCGGAACTATCTCACTGATCGGCTTGCCGATCAGTTCTTTACGCGACCAGCCGTAGGCCCTGACAACCTCCTCGTTCATGTCGATTATATTGCCCTCGAGGTCCTCGATAATAATCGGGTCGGCCGCATCCATGAATACCTTGGACAGCCGTTGCAGTTTGTTTTCCGCCTGTTTTAGCTCGCTGATATCCTTGGCTAACGTGGATACTCCTATCGGTTCGCCATCAGGGCCTGTTAGCAAGGACAGGGTTAAAAGTACCGGTATCTCCTGACCGTCCTTTGTCAGCCTTACTCCCTCATAGTTTCTTGCCGGTTCTCCCTTTATGCAGCGCTCCAGCAAATCCATGGCCTGCTCATGGCGCCAGGGCGGGACAATAGTACGGATCGGCTTGCCGATCAGTTCTTTACGCGACCAGCCGTAGGCCCTGACAGATTCATCGTTCATGTCGATTATATT
>SDBV01000032.1_pt1 | contig 129687 bp, 153 predicted proteins | sample 2277081 | NCBI WGS metagenome assembly SDBV01 (sample SAMN10402039, study PRJNA504765) | marine sediment metagenome | isolation source: marine sediment core GS10_PC15, 223 cmbsf | place: Arctic Ocean: Southern Knipovich Ridge | collected 2010 | reverse complement strand
CGAAGAGGGGCCGGGTTTATGTTATCTTGGAGCTTTTGCGATGTTGGCTTTATTTGATGATCCAGATTTAGATTTCACTGAAATCGTTGCCTATTCTGGGATTGGAGTAACAGCTAAAAATGTCGTTCCTGGAAGGGGCTTATCGAATGATTTCCAAGGAAATTCTATTATAACTGGAGCCGAAAATCTTGGCTATAATTTTGGATTAGGGCTTTTGTCTGGAGGCAAAGATTCAATCAGTCATTTACCCCCACTGCCCCCACCTCTAGGTAAATTATTAGAATTAGGGAATAAGTTATTAGTTGGACTAAAGCTAAAACCTCCAGCTCAATTTAATTTTAAGGAAAGTGCTAAAGAAGTTGAATATTTTAGCAATAAGGAAGAAGCTACCCGCTATTTAAAAAATATAATCTCCTCTGACAAACCAGTTTTGGTTCATTTAGATTTTTATTATGTTACCGATGATTTTGCCAAAATTTCTCCTAGCTGGGCATGGGAAAAATTTCATGCCTCTCACTTTATGACCGTTACTGGTTATGATGAGAATTATGTTTATATTAATGATTCTACCGACTCTGACTTAGCCATAAAAAATATGCCAGCTTCATACAAAAACTTTTTAGAAGCTTGGGAAAATGGTGCTAATCCTCGGATGGAGGGCCACAAGCTTGGTCCTTATTGGATGCTTTATCTTAAAGATAAAGATAAAAGAAAATCAATAGAAGAGATAATGGCCTGGAACAAAGAGATATCCAAGAATACTGCCTTCGAAATAAGAGAAGCTCTGAATTACTATATAATCGGGGAAATGGCGGTAGGCCGTTTGGAATTTACAAAATTTTTAGAAAGGAACGGCTATCAAAATGCTGCTAATCTCTATAGAGAAGCTGGTAATTTATATTTGAAAAAACCCACGACAGACGAACTATCTTTAATAGCTGACAAAGAAGAGGAAGCTAGGAATTCTTTTTTGTCCTACTAAACAGGTTCGGGCGGCTTTTCTTTTATACGTACCCAAATTGAACTAAATCTTTTCTTATACTAACCCAATCAAGAGTTCTAAACGTGTCCAGTAGGGGGAGCAAACCTTGACGTATAGCATGTTTATGCTATACTTAATTTCAATGTTAGGAGGAAGGCGAACGTCAACCATGAGGAGATGTCCATGTATAAGCTGATGGTCAGTCACAACTGCGGGATTAGCTACGAGTGTCACGGCGAGGCAGAGATACTCGAGGAGCTACACCCCAAAGCGGAGAAGTTCGACGAGCAAGGTTTGAGATGGGTCATCGAGGACGAGAACGGCAGATTTGAGGGCGTTTCCTCAATTCATCGGAACATCGTCGCTCACGTAGCTGCGATTGCCGCAGAAAACTCGAAGTAACATCTTGACAGCCCGAGTCGACTCAATCAAGACCCCGCGACGCAAGGGCGTCAACGGGTCTTTCTTTTTATGCAAAATCTAATTTAGGAACAGCAAATCCCTCCCCATTCTCCATAATCCAGGTTCGAACACTGTCCACGACGGGGAGCTATTTGACGTACAGTATAATCTGTGCTATGATTATAGTATCAGGAGGTGAGAAAGATGGAACAGGCCGTAGAGCGATTAGTAGCAGAAGTGTCTAGTCATGTTGAGGCTCTATTCACCGACGGCAGAGGCAGAGGTAGTGATATGAGAAGTATGGCTCAAGACTACCTGAGCCGTAAAGGAGTTGGGGCACCTTTGTCTCGACTCAACGGTGAGATTTTGACCGTGAAAGACAGGACGGAGGGATTAGACTCGGAGAAACACAGTCACGCCAAAATTGCCGCAGATGCTATTCAGAAGTTTATTGAAGCATCTGGTTATCCCGCAAGAGCGGGATGGTAAGATTCAGTGGCTTCTGAAAAGCTGACCGACCAGCCCCGATGAGGTTCCGACCTCTCGGGGCTTCATCATTTTTAATAATTCAAAAATCTACTTAATTGTTGTTGCAAAACCTCCAAATCTCCGAACTCCTCAATCCAATCTAAAGTTCGAAAATCGTCCTGAATAGCGAGCAGGTGAAATAACCCTTATTTAATGAGGGTTATTTTTGTAACCCAGCGTGGACGGTAGAACTAAAAGATGATTAAATTGAAATATGAAACAATCTTTAGCATTTTTCGGCACGACAGAAGAAGAAGTAAACACAAATAAATTTCATATTTTTGTTGGGGTAAGTCTTGGAAACAAGTATATTACGACTGAATTAGCAAGGAAGTATCTTGGATATGCATTAGACCACACTAAAGAGAACGTTGCCATTCTTATTGCAGATGAAATTGATGTCGTAAACTGGGAGGTTTTTCGTGGCTATTCTAAAGAAGAAGCACGAAAAAAAGTCAAAAATAAAAGCGACCAGCTTAAACGACTTTTTCAACGGGCTGTAAGGCAAGTAGCACACGAACGTGGCTTTGATGTATCACCACAAATTCACATTATCCGATGGGAAGATATTACGACTGGACGATTTAATGCATTGAAAGAAATTTTGGCAGAAGAGTTTAATACGAACGACAAGTTTAAGAAAAAAGTATTGTCTTTTGTTGATAAATACAGCAAGTTGAGAAACAAAACATTGTCAGAATCAGAAAAAATTAAATTAGCTGATTATATCCTTTCAGAACTGCCTACACTTATTGAAGGAATAGACTACAAAAAAACAAAGTATAACCTTATTTTATATCCAACATACGCTAATACTGGTTTGAGTGAATTCGTATTAGATATTCAAGGTAGTATATATCCAGACTTACTGCAAAAATTGAATCTTCAAACAAAAGCGGTGATGGTGGAGGCGTATCTTAAATTGCCATAAGAGTCTTTCTTAATCTTGAAGCCTTAAATCAGGAATGTAGATATTACCTTGATATTGGGTAATTCTGGTTCTAACAACGTCCACAGTACGGAGCCAATTCGACTTGTATCACAGAGATGTGGTATGGTTATAGTATCGTTAGATTTGTCAGAGAAGGAGACAACCATGAACGCACGTGACCGGTCGTGTAGGAATATCGCTAATGCTATTGTTCAGCAAGCCACGAGTGAGTGGAAAAACTTGTCAGTATTTAGGGTTCCCACGACTTCTGGCACCATCCCTGCAATGGGAGAAAAGCCAGTAAAAACCATTTTCCGAATGCTGAAGAAAGCAGGCTGCGAGGTCAGAAACAATCCCGAGGGTGAGATAAACTGGGATGTCAGAAGAAAATGGAGTCGGTGACCACGTCACTATTCTGCCCGCAAGGAGTTCGCTCCACGCGGGCCCTTTCTTTTTATACATACCCAAAACTAACTAAACCCTTCCTTATACTAACCCAATCCAGAGTTCTAAACGTATCCAGTAGGGGGAGCTGAGACTTTACATAGATATCTTTGTTTGATATAAAAACTATAGCCACGCATATTTAAAATAGGAGCACGAAATGTTTGACACGAGAGGACATGCTTGTCTAAGCTGCATTCACTCTTCTGCTGTACACAACACAGATGGTAAATGCACAATTGAAGAATGTACTTGCAAGGGACTTTCTATAGATCATAGATCTGACCCCATTGAACATCCATTCAAAAAAGGAGGTCCTCCTCCACATCCGTACAAAAAGTATTAACCCCGGCACATATATAAACGGGGTTTTTTATATCAAAACCACTATTTAGGAACCAAAAAGGTTCCCGCCTGCAGGCGAGGCTCGTCTGCGACAGCGGATAACGTTCTGTACGGGGAGCAAAATAAAAATCGCCAGCAAGGCGGTTTTTTGATAAAGTATATTTATGGAAGAAGAAATCAAAAATAAATTATTACTTGATATTGATAAATTAAAAGCACCTGAAGGTTATTTGAAAGCTGGCTATCCAAGTTATTTTATTCTTTTCGGCAGAGACTCTCTTATAAGTTCCTGGCAGATGATTGAGATAGATCCAACAATTGCAAAAAATACTTTGAAGATTCTGGCAAAATATCAAGGTAAAATTACAAATAATAAGTCAGAAGAGGAACCGGGAAAAATTTTACATGAGTATCGGCTTGAGCATAAAGATCAGTCAGCTTTATCTCATTGGCAATTTCCTTACTTTGGCAGTGTTGATTCTACGCCTTTATTTGTTATTGTAGCGGAAAAATATTTTGAAAAAACTAACGACAAAAAATTTCTTTTACAAATCTGGAATAATGTTATTTCGGCTCTTAACTGGCTTTCAGTTTATGGTGATCTTGACCAAGATAACTTTATTGAATATAAGAGAAAAAATCCTTACGGCCTTTTTCATCAAGGTTGGCGGGACAACCTTGAAGACCATCTGAAAATTATTCCACCAGTAGCGATTGTCGAAGTTCAGAGTTACGCTTATGCTGCTTATAAGGCCGGCATTAAGCTTGCCGAGTATTTTAGCAAGGACGATTCTCTAAAGGATTTATGGATAAAGAAAGCAGATGCACTAGAGAATGCGTTTCAAAAATATTTTTGGTGGGAAAAGGAGCAATATTATTACTTGGCTCTTGATAGAAATAAAAATCCTAGGAAAAGCGTTTCTTCCAATCCCGGACATCTTCTTTTCTCAGGTATTATTCCACAAGAAGCCCGGCAAAAATTAGTGAACCGTCTTTTTAAGGATGACCTTTTTACACCTTTCGGAATCCGAACAGTTTCTAAAAATGATTCTAATTTTGATTATTCAAGTTATCATTTGGGATCTATTTGGCCCCATGATAACTGGATAATTTATTATGGCCTTAAACAATCAGGGTTTTTAAACGAAGCAGAACAAATAAAACTGGGTCTAGTATCAGCTTATCATAAATTAGGACATATGCATGAGTTGTTTGCAGTAAAAAATGACGAAATTATTTCCCTTTCTAGTGATGCTAGACAACACAAAAAAAGATTAAAAAACACTATTAAAGCCAATTCTCTTCAGGCTTGGGCCGTCTGTGGTTTATTAAATATGATTTGGGATGATTAAGTAATGTTTATTAAAAACTCTGAAGTTTTTACCCACTTACTGATAGCTACGCTACTTCAGGGCAGGCAAAACAGGTTCTAACAGCGTCCACCCCTTGGAGCAAGCTATTTAGCCCCTTTAAATATCACTAGACCTTTCTTATCAAATAAGATACAACGTAAATAGCTATTTAAAAAACAATAAAGGGGGGTGTGATGGGAGAAAAAAAAGATAGTCCATCACGTATTCGCAAACTTCGTAAAGAACTTGAACAATTAGAACAAGACATTTTAAGTGTCGCAATTATGGATGATGAAGGAATGGGCGGAGGAGATGAAGATTTACATACAATGGAAAAAAGATTGGATCAAATTAGACAAGAACTCAAAAAACTGGAGGGTAAATAATTTGTTATAATAATTTAAGCTGTTTTTTTGTCTGGCAAGGAAACGGCTTTTTTCTTACCCAAAAACCATCATCTAACCAACGGAGCACCCAAAAACCCATCCAACTTCTGCCGTAAAATCTCCAAATCCCCAAACTCCTCAATCCAGTCTAAAGTTCGAAAATCGTCCTAGATAGCGAGCCACTAATTTTACCCCTTGTTTAAGCTATTTTATTTTTGACCCGGATAGGACACACGAACCTATTTCTGTTAAAATAAAAACATGAGGAATATCAAACGTAATTTGAAACTTCTTATTCTAGCTGTGGCAGTAGTTGCAGTGTGGCGTGGAGTCTGGGGATTGATGGATATTTATTTATTTCCAAACAGCGAAGTGTTAAGTTTTTTCATTTCTATAATAATTGGAGTGCTTATTCTATATTTTTACGACCACAAGCTGGATGAATTGGTCTAAGGCCCAACTTTATCAGCAGTGAGATTTGGTATGTAAAAGTACTCCGTTGTGGTTTGAAAATGGGTTCTAACAGCCTCAACGGTCCGCAGCAAATCTTGACGAGCTAATAAAGCCGCGCTATTATAGGCACGGTTTCAGGTACGTTCACAAGGAGACAAGTATGGCGATATTCTGGTGGATCTTTCTTCTAGGAGCTGCTTTAATTTCTTGTTTTAGCTTACCGATTCTCTTAAAAGAATCTGAGAAGTGCAAGTATATTATTTTAGGATATTTGCAAACCGTAAATCCAAATATAAAAGACCTAACATCTAAACAACTTGTTTTCTTATCAATTATAACTTCCATACTCTTCGGTATGCTCTGGCCAGTCTTACTGGTACTTAGCCTGAATAAGCCTAGGAGCTAGTGCGATAACCTCGCACTCTTTTTTTTACCCAAAACTAGCAAAATTTCTACCAGGCTCGTATATCTACATCAGTTATTTCCGTTTTTTCTCTTCGGACTCCTAGAACTCTATGCCGGAAGCTGTTATGTAAAAGACCATAGGGTTAACCTATGGTCTACATTAATTTTCCGGAAAGCTCCGTGATGCCGAATAGGACTTTGTGCTCGTGTATCATGCGAATGTTCTGTGTGTATCCGTCAAGGTTCTTCGGGAGCACATGGTCGACCCCGACGATGAAGAGCGCCGCATAGACGTCTCCGAGCTCCGAGGCATATATCGTGCAGTCCCGAACTTTAACGTCCCGCACGTCCATTGGCCTAGCACTGTGGCCGAACATTGTGCAGGGGAGGATTTCGATACTTCCGTCTGGCAAGGAGAAGATATTCCTTTTCTCGTACGCTTCGTAGGAATGTGCCACAAACTCTTGGGTGTGCAGCAATATTCCGTCGAGATTCGCAAAGTTCCGTTCCAGTTCGTCGGGCCGTATGATTAAATGTGCGTGGTCGAGATCCTCGGAGCCGATCTGGCGCACTGCACCTTCATCGAACGCAAAGAGGATCGCTTCGACCAGCCGGTCGAGAATGTAGTCGGGCAGGGGCGTTTTGAGCACGCCCTTGTAGCCGTCTTCATGGAACACCAAGATGCCCGATTCAAGTTTGATCTTATACTCCGGAAGCGTTGTCGTGATCCTGTGCGGTGGCAGGTTTGTAAGGAACACGGTTATCAAAATAAACGACGCTACTAGAAGAACGAATAGCCAACGTTTTGAGCTCATCTCGCTTACCTCCATTTTTCGAACTTACCGTTATAATATCATACCCTTCGTTAAGGATTTGTCAATAAGAGCCCCGTCCCTTCGGGTGTCTTATTTGTCTCATTTTACCTCATATCCACAGGTGGATATTTGATTATTTATACCCCCCCGGAGTATGATAAGAGTATGGAAAAAAATATTAAAAAAAGAGTAACACGCAGATTGAAGATATTAGAAGGTCAGATCCGAGGATTACAGAATATGGTGGAACGAGAAAAATATTGCATTGATATTCTTCAGCAATCTTTAGCAGCCAAGAATGCTTTATCAAGTATTGAAGATTTAATTTTAGAGAATCATCTTTCCACTCATGTCATTGAGCAAATTAAATCCGGTAAAGAATCAAAATCGACAAAAGAGATTTTAGAAATTTATAAATTATCAAAAAAGAAATAGTGGATGAGTTAAAACCAATACAGAAAAAAACAAGAACATATCTTGTTGCCACCTTTTTCGTATTAATAGCCGTGTTTCTGGTTGGTATTTTTTGGCTGGCTTCCACCCCTGGCCAAACCGTAGGCTTGACCCTCTCTTTTGCTGCTGGGCTTTCCATGATTGTCTTGCCCTGCACCTTTCCTTTGGTTTTTGTGATTGTTCCTCTTGCCATGGGCAAAGGTCCTAGAAAGGGGCTGTTTATGACAGTTCTTTTTGGTTCGGGGCTTATTATTACTTTAAGTATTTACGGAGCTATAGTCGCTTGGGCTGGCCAGATTTTTGGCTTAGCCAGCGTTAGTAAGGGGATGTTTATGGTAGCTGGCACAGCGGCATTACTTTTTGGACTTTCAGAGCTTAAACTCATTCACCTTAAACTCCCTTATTATAAAGGGTCAACTCCCCAGTTTATTCAAAAGCAAGGTGACTATCTAAAGGCATTCTTTATGGGTCTTTTCTTGGGTAATGCTGGCATTGCCTGTCCGAATCCAGCCACCTACGTGATTTTGACTTACATTGCCTCCAGCGGAAGTATTGCTTACGGCATTTCCCTACAGGCCGTTAATGGTTTGGGAAGGTTTTTACCACTTTTTGCAATTACTATTCTCGCCATCATAGGAGTCAATGCCTCAATGTGGCTTATGAGAAAAAAAGAGACCATACAGAGAGCTACTGCTTGGATGCTCATTGTGGTCGGTGCCTTTATCATGGTTTGGGGAATTTATGGTCATTTTTGGTTTTTAAACACCCCATTACACAGCGGATGGACGAGATGGTTTGGGACTACTGTTGGTTCGGGTGTAGCTGAATACGAATGTTGCATTAACCCTCCCTGTGGTCAATGCCTTGAGGGTTGGATTTGGGGGGCCGGAGTGTGTGAGTGTCGTATTCACTTAGAACAAGGTCACCTTAATCAAGTTTGCCCAGAGTGTAGAGTCGGACTTGCCGAAGGCAAGGGCGTGTTTGATATAGCCGAAAGAACCCAAAAGCCTGCCTTTGCTTTGCTCGGAGGTTTAATTTTAGGACCCGCTGTCTGGTACATTGCTAAAAGGAGGTTTTCAAAAAAGGAAGATGGAGAAGATGAGTCAGAAGAAACAACCGAAATAAAACATGAGCAATAAAACCACCGGCATATATTTTATAGTTTTTGCTATTTTGTATTTTGGCTATACGGTTTTTATTGCCGAGCATGGAATTCATTGGACAAATTCTATTATCACAATCACAGTAGTAACCTTGGCGATTTATTATTATCTTAAAGGTCGAGCCAGGGATTAATAATTAATATATATGTAAAGGAGGATAAAAATATGGATTGTTGTAGTTCGGGTTCACAAAAAGAACCAAAATCCCAGCACCAAGCCGAGCTTAGTGCGGGGCAAGCAAAGAATAATAGTTCGGCAAATGGAAAAGGTTTTGCCAAAAACAGTTTAATTTTGGGAGTGGCCTTGTTACTTATTGCTGGAATGACCTTTGGGTATCTTATTAAACCATCAGCGCCATCAGAAGATCATCTAGCAATGATTAAAAATAAAAGCATTGACCAGCAACGAGAAGCCTGGATAGAAATTGCCGACAACATTCGCGGTGAATTAGCAATGCAAGGAGAGTATGACTGCTGTTTAGAGAATCCCTGCTGGTATTGTATTCAAAAAACTCCCGGACATGGCGAGGAAGCAACATGTGAATGCAGGCAGAATATCTTGGATGGTGAGCATCCTTGCGGAGAGTGCATCGGCGAGATTTTAGAAGGTCACGGCCTTACTGAATTGGAGCCATATTATGCCAAAGCAATTGCCCACAAAGTCGGTAGCCAGCACGAAACTCATCTGCAGGAGATAATTGATAGTATGTATCCAGAAACTCAATAAACTTTAAGTGGAGAGATTAAAAATTAACAACCTTCGAAAGGGGGTGAAAAATTATGAACAACGAAAAACATTATTGCTATATTAGTGTAAAAGGTCTTGCTTTTGCCGGTGCTACGTTCTGGGGAGTATATCTTTTCTTTTTAGCTCTTTTAGCCGGGTGGGGCGTAAGATTTATGTGGGTCAGCGAAGAACTAGTCGGACTCTTAAACACTATTTATCCCAGCTATGTAGTTGGCTTTAGTGGTGCCATTATCGGTCTGCTCTATGGGTTAGTGTGCGGAGCAATTTGCGGAGGTCTTATCGCGTGGCTTCATAATAAGTTCTGCGGGTCGAACAAATAAAACTAAGTCGAACATAAAATTAATTCATTAAAAGAGAAATTATGAATAAAATTCAATTCTTAACAATGCCCGGTTGCCATAACTGTGCCGAGGCAAAAAAAATCTTTGACGAGATAATGCCCAACTTCCCAAATGTAGAGGTGGAAGAAATTGATATGACTACACCGGAAGGACAGGAATTAGTGCAAAAATATAGCATTATGTCTTCTCCGGGAGTAGTTATTAACGAAAAGCTTTTTTCAACCGGCGGAGTTAATAAGAAAAAATTAGTAGAAAAACTAAAATCATTGGGGTAAAATATAGAACATGCATCCTTATGCTTACTTGATTGGCAATGTTGTTTTTGGAGTGGTTTGGCTAGTACTTTTTTGGGTGAGGAAAGACCTAAGGAGGGAAATGCTTATCCTGAGCGTTATAGGCGGAATTCTTTTTCCGTTAGCACTAATCTATTTACCAGACTATTGGTACCCCGATCATATCATTGGCCATTCGCTTGGCCTGGGCATAGAAGACTTTCTTTTTGCTTTCTCGATAGCCGGTATAGGCGCTGTTTTGTACGAAATTGTTTTTAGCAAAACGCATATTCTTTGCGAATGTCGCAAAAGAGACTCGAAAGGATTGCTATTCATAATTATTGTGTCTGTTTCTGTGTTGCTTGGACTGACATTTATATTCAAATTTAACTCCATATATTCAAGTTATATTTCATTCCTGATCATTTTTGGATATATTGTTTATTTTAGAAAGGATTTATTCTGGCAGGCGATAATAAGTGGATTTAGTGTAGGGCTCTTAATGCTGATCTTTTACCAAATATGGATAAAGATTTATCCGGGCATTATAGAGCATTGGTGGCAGCTTCAAAACGTCAGCGGAGTTTTAATTTTTGGGACACCGCTTGAAGAGATTGTTTGGGGATTTACTTGGGGTTTGGTTGGTGGAACGATTTATGAATTTGTAAGAGGTATTAGTTTAAAGAGTAAAAAATAGATGAAAAAAGAAACATATAAAATTAAAGAATGCATTGCGTGAAGTACGTCAGATTATCTCTAGAAAATACCTCAAAAACCTTTACGATACTCATATATCTAAGGTCCTAGACCGTAGATGCCAGCAATCCTTGACAGAATGACATATTGTATGCCATTCTGTTTTTAGCTTCATTAATAACTCAGGAGGAGCTAAGGATGACAAATATTGAGATTTATCTTTTGACCGTATGTTTGTATTTCTTAATTTGGTTTGCGCTAAGTAGGCCAAAACGAACCATTGAATATACGAAAAGAATCGTCTTGTTGGCAGCGCTATGTATGCCTTTCAATATCGGCGGAAACGTTTTCACGGTTATAGGGAATGCAACAAGTGAGAAGAGCGTACACTCGATCTTCTCACTATATCAAGAGGCGGGCGAAAATGCCCGGATAATCGTTGGTCTTACTGGATACCAAAGAGCGGGCCATGACGCTGGTATAATCGTTGGCCTCGCTGGATACCAAAAAGCAGGCAATGATGCCGTTACGGGCATTGGCCTCACTGGATACCAAGAGGCAGGCAATGATGCCGCTATGTTAGTTGGTCTTACTGTATATCAAAAAGCAGGCAATGATGCCGTTACGGTCATCGGCCTTACTGGATACCAAAAAGCAGGCAATGATGCTGCGGTGGGCGTCGGTATTGCCGGATATCAAGAAGCGGGCGAAAATGCCCTGACATCAATTGGTCTTACTGGATACCAAAGCGCAGGCAATAGTGCTGAGGTATATATGGGCATGACATTATTACAAAGAGTAAAAGACCAAGAAAGATCCTTTGTGGTTTGGTCAAAGTTAGAATAAATCACAATTATGTAATGCAAGTGCGATAACCTCGCACTTTTTCCTTGTCTAAAATTAGTAAAATTTTTACTAATTCTTTACAATAGAGAAAGGGGAGTGGCTAACTCCATTAAACAGGTTCTGATTTCGTCCAATGCTCCCAGCAAGAATATAAAAAACATGAAAAAAATACAGAAACAAGTTGATGAATGGGTGAGCCAACATAAAATTGGTTATTTCAAACCGCTTGAAATATTAGCCAGGCTAACTGAAGAAGTTGGTGAACTGGCCAGAGAAATTAATCACACGTTTGGCCCTAAAAAGAAAAAGGCTACAGAAAGAACTAAAGAAATTAGTGATGAGATAGGAGACATTATTTTTACTCTAACCTGCCTTGCTAACTCTTTGGATATAGACTTAGATAAATCTTTCCAAAAGGTTATGGACAAGGTTTCTAAGAGAGACAAGGATAGATATGAGAAAAAATAAGTCTGTCCGAGGAGTATCGACTGGAAGGTTATGGCTCGGAGCGCTCGAAGAGCATTAATATTTAAATTATGGTTACCCTATATAACGTAATCTCATCTGACGGATATATAGCTAGAAAAGACGGATCAGAAGACTTTATCCCTGATGAATTATGGTCCACAACCCTAAATACTTTCAAGAAGTTCGATATCTTGGTAATGGGAAGAAAAACATATGAGGCGATGCAGAATTACGACAAGAACCTTTTGAATCCATTTGAAAGATTAGATATAAAAAAAGTAGTAGTAACTCGTAATAAGAATCTTATGCATAAGCCAGGATATGTTATTGTTCATACTCCCGAAGATGCTATTCGCATGGGTGAAAATATTCTTATTTCAAGCGGACCCAATCTAAACAACTATTTTCTTGAGAAGAAACTCATTGATAGAATTATTTTTCACCAGCTACCATCTTCAATCGGAGATGGTATCCAGCCATTTGATGATAAATATAAAAAAGATTTTACCCTCAAGTCGGAAACGCAACTGGAGAAGGTAGAGGAATTAACGTATGAATTATCGAAATAAATTAAAGTAAATTAATACTGCCCGAGGAGCGTCGAATTGATACAATAAAAATAAGTTAAGAAGATCTTACTGGGTTTAAGATTCAAAAGGTTCTAGCTCGAAGAGGCCAGCAATCCTTGACAGAATAACATATTGTACGTTATTCTGTTTTCAGTTTAGCTTCATTAATAATTCAGGAGGAGCTAAGGATGACAAATATTGTAATTTTCCTTTTTACCGTATCTTTGTATTCTTTAATTTGGTTTGAACTAAATGAGCCGAAACGAACCATTGAATATACGAGAAGAATTGCCTTACTGGTAGTGTTGTGCATGCCTTTTAATATCGGCGGAAACGTTTTCACGGTAATAGGGAATGCAACAAGTGAGAAGAGCATATATTCGGTTTCCTCCTTATATCAAGAGGCGGGCGAAGATGCTATTATAATCTTTGGTCTTACTGGATATCAGAGAGCAGGTCATGGTGCTGGGATATTCTTTGGTCTCGCCGGATACCAGAGAGCAGGCGATAATGTTGGTATGCTCATTGGGCTTACTGGATACCAGAGAGCAGACAATAACGCTCAGACGGGCATTGGTTTCGTTGGATACCAAGAGGCGGGTAATGACGCTGGTATACTCGTTGGCATCACTGGATATCAGAGAGCAGGCAATGATGCTGGTATATTCGTTGGCATCACTGGATACCAAGAGGCGGATCATGATGCCTTTACACCCATAGGCTTCACCGGATACCAAAAAGCAGGCAATAGTGCTGAGGTATCTATAGGCATGACATTACTACAAAGCGTAAAAGACAAAGAAAGAACCTTTGTGGTTTGGTCAAAGTCAGAATAAGTACAACTATGTAATGCAAGTGCGATAACCTCGCACTTTTCTCTTGTCTAAAATTAGTAAAATCTTTACCAATTCTTTACAATAGAGAAAGGGGAGTGGCTAACTGCATTAAACAGGTTCTGATTTCGTCCAATGCCCCCAGCCACTTTGAGCGCGGTTTATGGGGATAGATAAACTATAGTATATTGGGGTGTAGGGTAAATGTGTATAATTGTATTTATGGAACAAGAAATAAATTATCAGGCGGCAATAGAAGATATTAATAGAATGGCAAAAATTGACCAGGATATGAGAAAGAATTCCGAAGGAGGTAAAAACCGGGATCCTAATGTCGACCTAGAGAATACAAAGCGATTGAAAGAAATAGTTGGTAAAATCGGATGGCCAAGTATTTCCAGGGTTGGAGAGGAAGCTTCTCGTAACGCCTGGCTTTTAGTTCAGCATGCCGATAGGGATAAAGATTTCCAAGAATACTGTCTTAATTTAATGGAAGCTCTTCCAGAAGAAGAAGTATCCAGGCATGATATTGCTTATCTACGAGACCGGATACGAAGGAATCAAAACCTTCCCCAGATATATGGAACTCAATTCATTCCAGATACAATAACGGGCAAATACAAACCAGCACCTATTGAAAACCCCGAGAGTGTAGAAGAAAGAAGAAAAGAAATGGGCTTGGATACTTTAGAAGAAAACACTAAGAGGATAAACGATAGGTAGTATATCTGTTTATGTTCTTAGGCCTGGTATATAAATATATTCATCCTGTCGTTGGATAATGGTTCTAACATTGTTCAACGGCCAGGAATAATATAAAAAACATGGAAGAAAAACTTAAACAAATATCTCAAGATTTTCTCGAAAGAATTAAACAATCTCTCCCAGAGAAGGGAACTTCACGTTCATTTATTTTCGGCTTCATCGGTTTTATCGAAAGTGGCAAAAGTACAGCCGCCGGCTATATATTAGACAAACTACCTAATTCTGTTTTGGTAAGAAGTGACTCAGCAAGATATTTGCTGAAAGAGGCAGATATGGGATGGGGAGAGAATGTAAAAGAAATTACACTCAATGCAGCACGATGGCTAATTAAAAATGGTTATACCGTCATATTTGACGGAGACCACGTAGATAAAGAGAAGAGAGAAAATACTCAAAAATTAGCAGATGAGCTTAATGTTCCATTCTATCTTATAAGAATAGGGATAAATCAGGAAACGGCCGAGAAAAGGGTGAGAACAAAATATGATAACGTTCAATGGGAGTCCAGCTTTGAAGATTTTAGGGTCAATACTACTGAAAAGATGATAGAGAATTTAAGAGCTAAAGCATCCCTCCATCAAAAGTTTTTATCCACGGATACACCTCAGTTAATCGGGGAGGTTGATAATAACGGCAGCCCAGAAGATCTTAAGAGAGATATTTACAGATTAATTGATAAAATGGAGAAATAAAAATAGGAAAAATTAACATATCCTGCGGACACTTTACTTGTAAATAATAAATAGGTATCATGTATGAGGATATATTTAGGAGGTCGATTAAAAACTGAAAATAAAGTAATAAAGTAAATAATAAATTATGACATTAATAAAAAACAAGAAACTATTAGTATTAATAAGTCTTATGCTCTCCTTGGGGGTATTTGTTACTGTAGCCAGTGCCAATCATTCATGGAGTAAATATCATTGGGATCTCTCAACCGATGAATCAACTGCTAACCCACTTAAGCTTGGAGACAATTTAACAACCTCTGCTTGGGTTAACAGCCTTTCGGGAGCGTCATCTGACTGGAATAATTCAGTACTTAAGAATCAGGTTGTAGCTGGATCTAATACATCTTGTGATCCTGTCCTTGGAGGCGTTGAGGTTTGCAATGACACATACGGCAACAATAACTGGCTCGGCATTGCTCAAGTATGGGTATATCGTGGAAGAAGCGGCCACATTGCGCAAGCTTTAGTAAAGGTTAACGATACATACTTCAATACTCCACAATACAATACTCAGTCATGGAGAGATTTAGTTGTGTGTCAGGAAGTTGGTCATACATTCGGACTGAGTCATCAGGATGAAAACTTTAGCAACGCAAACCTAGGTACTTGCATGGATTATACAAATGATCCAGACGGTACACTCTTTGGTCAGCTAGATAACCGACACCCAAATCAGCATGATTATGACATGATGACTGAAATATACGGTCACCTTAACGGAATAGAGGACAGTAAGGGTAATGGCAACAACGGAAAGGGTAATGGTAAGGATAAGGGTAAGCCATCAGGAGTTGGAGCGAATATTGATTTGAACAACCCATCAGCATGGGGACAAGCAGTCAGACAAGATGCACGAGGCAATAACTCACTCTTTGAACGTGATCTAGGAAACGGTCAAGTTCTAATTACTCACGTTATCTGGGTTAATTAAAATCCAAATTCTGTAATTAGCTAAATCAAAACCCTACGTTGATGTAGGGTTTTGATTAATTTGAGAACACTACCTAAATTGGGACTTGGGTTTTTTGATTCTTGCGGCAGAATATATTGGGCGTATAATATAAAGATATAATTAGTTCTGTGAATAATCGTAAGCAAAACTAAAATAATTAATTATTATTTATTATTCTCTTTTCCATCAAATTACGTATGGGAAATGTGGTAATAAATAATATATTTATACAAATATGTATATATCAAAAAGCAAAGCCTACTTTGCGTCATTCCTGATTCTAGGATTAGGAATGATAGGCGGTTTTATGTTCAACACACATAAAACCCAGACAGCTTCTGCACAAGAAGCGTGCGTAGTCGATAACGATGTCCTAACGAAGCTATATAATGTCATATTCCATCGTCCATTGGATGCTGGTGCGAATTTTCACCTAAACAAGCCGCTAGATACCGTTCTTAACACACTAGCCAATTCAGACGAACACAGACAATATACAGGCGTATTCAAGGCAGTAAAAGCTCTTGAAGAAGCAAGGAGAGCTCCTGGACAGATTACTGCTACTAATCACGCAAGGTATAAGAATATAATTGATTCATCTCTATCTACGGTAGCAGCGTGGTCCGATACATTGCCCGAGCAAGCACTGGCAAACAGAGTTATCGGTCCAGACCAAGCACGAGCAGCTGTTCAGGCAGCGTATGACAGGTTAGATGCCGGTGCTAGAGCTAAAGCAGAGTTTGGATTATTCCAAGCAACTGATAGAATCGGCAGACCATCAAGCATTACAGCTCCGACTAACTAAGGGAGTCCAAAGTTACCAAAATAAAAAGCCACCTTTTTGGGGGCTTTTTATTTTACAGAACTACATCTTTAATTCTCAATATATATTGGGGATTACTTTTCTAGCTGTTATAATCAATCAGATTGCAGAGTCATATTTATGCAACAGGCAAAGGCGGTGTTATTTGAAAACTAAATATTCAAATATCAAACTTTGGGAATTATTATTAGTATTTTCTGTTTGGACATTTTTGGACCTAAGGGTTATAGATTATTTGCACAGGTTTGAGGGTTCTTATGCTGTGCTTTCTATTCTAATTTCTTTTTCACTGCTATTTTGGCTGAAGAAAAGTAAAAATGTCCGCTTGGATATTTTGCCAAGAGGAGGGGCCTGGAGCGAATTATTCGGTTACTATTTTCTATGCGCGTTAACCTTAATTCCTTTGGGTTTGGCGATTGGGTTTATAGAATTTAGTTTTTCATTTAATAACCTTTTGGTCCCGCCCTTTGTTTTAGTGGGAATCTATTTTACGATAGGGCTTATAGAGGAACTTGTTTTTAGGCAGATACTTTTGGTCTATTTTTGGAAGAAAATTAACTTTAACTTTGCTCTTATTCTAAGTTCATTTATCTTTGGCGTTTACCATCTTAATAATCTCGGTTTTCCAAATTGGGATTATGTTATCTTAGCTTCTATCGCAGGTATAATCTACGGGCTAGCTTTCAAAAAATTAGGTCTTGCCTGGGCAGTGCTGCTGCATTCTTTAGTTGATGTTTCAAAGCTTATATTTTTTAGAACAATATAAGTAAACCTTCCTAGAGATTATAAAACCGCCAATTAAATGGCGGTATTTTTCTGAACAATTTAAAGTTTAAACCCGATACTTGGGAGAACATAGTAATTGTCCGCATCATCCCACCTGCAGCCGATTCTAAAATGTGTGCCCTTCTTAGTTGTAAGGGCAAAGTAGGGTATATATAGCGGCCAACCCTTTTTTACTTGAACGACTGTTAGCTGCCATTGTCCCGGCGGAGGTATGGGCTTGGGCCCCAGCTCTCCATTCTTAGCATCCTCCCAATAATTTTGATTGCCCAATAATTTAATTGGTGGCTCAGCAAAACAAAAGGCGGTAGCGGCGCGAGGTATCCAGCGTATGCTGGGGAAGAAAAAATCTTCATGTAGCTTTCCCTTAAGTTGGTCAGGTAAACAGTGGTTTCCGATGAGTGGTGGGAACGAAAAAATGATAATTAAGGCAATGAGTGCGACGTAAGCCCCCAGGCCGATAAGTATAATTCTTAAAACTTTTCTGGGAATCTTATTCTTTTTCATTAAACATATCCCCATCGTTATTGTATAGGTACTATTAATGAAGATAAAATAGTTTAAGTTAAAAATCAACAGCTAAAACGACGTTTTAACTGTTGATATGGTTGAGAGTTTTTTGATTTTATACTAGTCTTAAACCATGTTTTTAGATATTGGTATTGGCATTTTAGTTTCAATTTTAGCAGGTGAATTGTTTGATGTTTCACTAGCCCCGCTTCTTATTGGAGTAGGAATCATTTTCGCTCTCTTGCCTGACCTTGATATTATTGTAGATCTTACAATGAGAGTTTTACGTAAAAGAAAACGCCTTGACCATAGGGAAGTTTGGCATTATCCATTAATTTTTATTCCCAGCGTTGCTTTATTGATCTATTTAGTTAGTAGTCCGATTTATGTTTTTATGTTTGTAATGATAACCTTACTTCATTTTCTTCACGATAGCATGGGTATAGGCTGGGGAGTGTATTGGCTATATCCATTCTCTGATAAAAGATATTCTTTCATTTACCAGTATGATGTTTTCAAGCATAAATTTGAGCCTAAAAAACTAGTTTATTCCTGGACTCCGCAAGAGGTTCAAAAATTATCGGATGAATTTGGAGATCCTAAATGGATAAAAACTATCTATTTTAAACTTCATCCTTATGCTTTAGCGGAAATAATATTTTTCTTGGCTGCTTTATTAATCCTCTATTTGCAATTGATAAAATCTTGAAAGTTATCGCCATCCAAAAAACTATTTAAGGAACTAGGTTGCCTGGATTAAGTAGGTTCTAGCACGAGGTGGCCAGCAGTCTATTTTGGCCTTAAAATGGTTCTAAATTTGATTTTTTTACTCTTTTATAGTATACTAGGTACAGTATGAAGAGAATTAATGAAGAGTTAGAATTCAATCAGTCCCAGATCACTCTCGCTGTGTTTTTAGTCGATTATAATCAAAATATTCCAAACGGTTTTCCTCAGGCTTCCCCCAGAACATTAAAGAAATTCCAAGAGTCACACCCGTCGCTTTTCAAGCAGAAAGACATGTGGTCGGTTGCTAAACACAGAAAAAGACTCATGGATTGGCTCTCTTCAAATCCTGAACTCCAATAAAACGGCCGTATAGGCTGTTTTATTATAGATAATTTGACTTTGTGTCTCCTGCGGTGTATACTCTAAGTAATAACATTGAGTCTCAATCGTTTTTCGTTTATTAGGGATCTACCTCATTTCATCTAAAAACTCTCGAGATTCCATAGCCACATTCATATAATAAGGCCGGAGTTATTAAGGGTTAAGCCCTTATTTATTTATGTTTAAATCAACAAGCAGGGGATTTAGAAAATCCCCGTATAGCGGGTCAAAATTTCGAAGCGGAAACTCTTTCGGTTCCGGCGGTAGGAGGGTTCAACGACGTTCCTCAACTGGTAATCATATTGATAGCGCAAGATTCGTTAACAAAGTAGTTATGACCGAAGAAATAGAATCTTTTAAACCTGAACATGCATTTCAGGATTTTAAGGTTGAAGGTATTGTAAAGAAATCTATTGCCAACAAGGGGTATACATCTCCGACGCCAATTCAAGATAGAACTATCCCGCATATTCTCAACGGTTCCGACATAGTTGGTATTGCCAATACCGGAACGGGTAAAACAGCCGCTTTCCTGGTCCCGCTTATTAATAAAGTGGTACTCAACAGAAAAGAACGCGTACTAATCGTAATCCCGACTCGGGAGCTTGCTATTCAGATTGAGAGCGAACTCAGGAGTTTTACTTCAGGTATGAAAATATTTTCCGTATGTTGCGTGGGAGGCGCCAGTATCGGAAGACAGATTTCCGACCTTCGCCGTCAGCACAATTTTATCATCGGTACTCCCGGAAGACTCAAAGACCTCATCGATCGCAAGATGATTCGACTCGGAGAATTCAAGACTATTGTATTAGATGAAGCAGACAGAATGCTTGATATGGGATTTATCAATGACATGAGATTTGTAATGGCCGGGATGCCGTCAGATAGACATACATTATTCTTCTCAGCTACCATATCTCCTGAGATTGAGAGGCTGATCCGCGAGTTTACCCGTAAACCGGTGAGGATTTCAGTTAAAACCAGAGATACCGCAAGGAACGTCGAGCAAGATGTGGTCAAGGTTAATCGGGGTAGCAACAAGCTCGACCTTCTCCACGGATTACTCCAGAACAAAGAGTTCAGTAAAGTTTTAATTTTTGGACGAACCAAGTATGGAGTCGAGAGATTGTCGAAGATGCTCGCCCAAAAAGGGGTCAGATCAGAATCAATTCATGGTAATAAGAATCATTCTAAACGCCAGCAAGCTCTGAGTCTATTCAAGGGTAGTCGCATTCAAGTTCTAGTAGCGACTGATGTCGCAGCTCGTGGTCTTGATATCGCTGACATAAGCCATGTTATCAATTACGACATACCAGCGACTTACGATGACTACGTACACCGTATTGGAAGAACTGGCAGAGGAGATAAGAGGGGCAAAGCGCTGACATTCTTAGAATAATATCCAATAATTTTCTGAAGCTGTTTGAACTTGCCATGAGTAAGACCAAGCCTATTTACAAATACAGAGAATATTGATATACTAATTAAGCAAAATACTTATTTCTTCGGAAAAATAGTCGAACTTCCTAAATATCTAAGTTTGCAAAATAAACTATTAACAAAAAACTATGAACACCGGAACAATTAAGAAAAAGATTGAAGGCAAGGAATTCGGATTTATAGCTCCCGACGACCAGCAACCTGGTGATAAGGATCTATTCTTCCACAAGGAGTCTCTTGTCGACGTGACACTAGAAGAACTCAATGAAGGCGACAAGGTATCCTACGATACAGAATCGTCAGAGAAAGGACCGAAAGCGGTCAATGTAAAGAAAGTCTAGTCTCCGAATATTAAAAAAGGACCCAGCTGGGTTCTTTTTTAATAGAGCTAGTTATTCGTAAAATACCTTCAATTCTTCAATTAAGCTCAGGGCCGGGTATAAGTTATTGCGTTCGAGAATGTGTACATAGCACGTTTCTTCTATTGACAAACATATAGTGTGTGATTTACTTTGGGCAGCATTAAGAACCTTGATAAATTACTTGCAAGACATTGGTCACAGCCAAAAGGCGTTTAGTAATAGACACTTTTTGGCTGTGACTATTCTAGTCCAGTGTTTTTGTTCTATATGGGCAAAAACTTAACCTAGATACCCTATACGGGTAAGGAGGACGAAATGTCGAAAAACAATAGGACTGCCGATCGTGTACAAGCGGTCTGGAACATCCTTGGTGGAGAGGAGGGCGTCGATCTCCTTCTCAGTGGTGAGATCACGGTGACTGAACCGTCTCGCTCGTGGCGCGAACAGAACGGTGTCATCTACTTCTCGGTGACCAGTAATGGCATGACCGGTGAACAGTGGATCGAGCGCTTGGAAGGCAAGGGTTATCACGTGCACAACCGCGCTGAAAGCTTATTGCGCTCCCCGGACTTCAAACCGACTTCTGGCGTGACGACCGTAGTTGCCGTTCTCAAGGGAATGTTCTTCAAAACGAAGATCCGTGCCGAGGCTGACGAGAGGAAGCTCACAAAGCCTAACGCCGAAATTGCTTGCCTCATCCGCGAGAAATTCACGAACAAGGAGCTTGAAGCCATGGGCCTCGGGTGGATCGTCGTAATGCACGAACCCATCAGGGATTTCGCTGGTGATCCGCGCCTGCTCAATGCGAACCGTTACGACAGTGATTGTCCGTTGAACGCGTGCTACGCCCACGTCGTCGACAGTGGGTGGGGCCGGAAGTACGGACTCGCGTTCGCTGTCTCGCAAGTAAGCGCTTAGCGCTAAGTCACTGTGCTCTTCACTTTGACACTTAGCTTTTGGCCCTGCGTACCCCTGTGGTGCTCGGGGCTATATTTTTGTAAAATAATGGAGGTAGCTAGGTGAATACGCGGGCGGTTACGACTTTCCGTTATCGAATCCAGTAATATGACAGATTGAGAATATTTTTGGCTAGGGTATAAATGAATAAAAAGCATAAAACTTGGCAGTCTCTAGCAGCTATTCTGTTTTTTGTAGTTGTAATAGTCTCGGCATGGCTTCTTCTGGGAGCTGAGAATATAGCCGGGGAAGTATCAAAGTTTGGATATTGGGGCCCGGTTTTACTTATCATCTTAAAAATATCCACGATAGTAATATCTCCCCTGGGAGGCGCGCCCATATATTTTGCAGTTCCTTCTATCTTCGGGTTTTGGCCAGGTTTTATTTATCTTGTAATCGCGGATGCGATAGGTTTCTCGGTTGTATTTTGGATTAGCCGTATTTACGGAAGGAGAATTATGAATTGGATACTGAACGATGATCAAATAGTTTGGGCAGATAAAATACTGAAGTATTTAGACAATTGGAAAAGTTTGACAATAGTGAGAGTGGTCTTTTTCCCGCTAGCCGATACCATTAGCTATGCGGCGGGATTGACGAAGATATCGTTTAAAGAATATTTTTGGGCGACTTTTCCTCTTATAGTTCTTTCCGTTGTCGTGACTAGTAACATTGCTGTTAAATTTGTTAGAGGCCAAACTACCTATATTATTATCGTTGTGGCTGCGACGTCCCTCTCCTTCGTATTTATTATATTAAGAAAGCAGATAAAAAAATTATTTATTCACTCAGACATTAATTAAATTACGATAAGTGGAATTAGATAAAAAACAATTTAAAATAATCAAACCTTTGACCTGGGAGAAGGTTTTTGAGATCTGGAAGAATAGTGAGATCAACGAAGAGCATTGGGCTGAGTATTACAAAAAAGAAGGATTTAAGTCTTGGGAAGATTGGAGAAATAAATACATTGGACCTGTCAAAGCTCTGAATAAAGAGTGGAGACTCTTCAAAGTAATTGATCCGTTAAAATCCGTACCTAATTTTCGCGGCGGTCCGTATCGGGGATGGTCAAAGAATTTTTATGAAGGCCGTGATCTACCTACCTTCGCTGAGATTAAAGAGAATCCGGCAGTGGCCAAATATTTAGAGAATCTCCATGGAGAGATCACGATAATCGCCTGGAATACGGATATCGGCGTAGTGATCATTGAAGGTATGCACCGATGCGCAGCTATCGCTAAGGCAGCGAAGGAGGGTAGAGACTTAAATCTAGACCTATACATCGCCATGGCCGATTGTCCAAGAAGTGAAATTCCTGATTTCAGAGAAGATAAAAATTAAAGCCCAAGACCTTTCAAGAACTTGGTCAGCTCTTTGCCCTCAAGCTGTCGGTAGGCACCGACGGGCAAATCCGAGAGTTTAATGTTCATGATTCTGATACGCTTCAGCTCTCGTACCTTGTGATGTAAAGCGGAACACATTCTCCTTATCTGATGCTTCTTTTCCTCCGTCAGGGTTATTCTGAACGTGAAGTCGTTCAAAATATCCACTTTACTCTCTTTTGTCCTATAGCCCTCGATATCCACCCCCGCTTCCGTTATCTTCTTAAAACTCGGTCGCAACTTATCTTCGGTTTTGACGATGTATTCTTTGTCATGAGTGTACTCGGGATTAAGAAGACGGTCAGTAACCCGACCGTCATTGGTGAGGATGATTAACCCAGACGAATTTTTGTCCAGTCTCCCTATGGGGAATACGTCTTTAAGCGGAGTTGATTCTTTAATATCTCTCTCTCCTTCCTGAGGAGAGTGGGTGGTCACGCCCCTGGGTTTATTATATGCAAAATATACATATTTTTTTGGATTCTTACTTGCCGTTACCTCAACCACATCATTCTCATTAACCTTATCTCCGAGCGCAGCCTTTTTGCCGTTGATAAAAACACGGCCTTTCTCAATTAGCTCATCTCCTCCTCTGCGAGTAGAGTAGTTTTTTAGGGCCAGGTATCGGTTGATCCTTATTGGATATTCATTTTCTTTCATGCAGAGTCATCATACAGGCCTTTTTAAATTGACGCAATAAACTTTTTGTAGTATTATTCATATACATTTTTAGGCCAGAAGGCCCATTTTTTTATGGAAATCAGAAATATTGCAATAATAGCCCACGTAGACCATGGCAAGACGACTCTTACGGATGCCATAATGCGACAAACGGGTGTAGGTAAAGAGGGTGTATCAATGGATTCTGACACTCTTGAACTTGAAAGAGGTATTACGATTTACGCCAAAAACGCGGCTATTTTCTATCCCTCCGCTGACTCGGGCAGACCGGTCACGAAGATAAATATTGTCGATACCCCAGGACATGCCGACTTCGGTTCAGAAGTCGAGCGTGTTTTGCGCTCTATAGACTGTGTTTTGCTTGTGGTAGACGCCCAAGAAGGTCCTATGCCTCAGACCAGATTTGTTCTAAAGAAATCTCTGGATCTCGGATTGAAGCCGATCGTGGTCATAAACAAGATAGATAAGCCTGCCGCTGATCCTGCCCGTTGCGAGGATCAGATTCTGAATCTTTTTTTCGAGCTTGGCGCCAACGATGAGCAGGCCGAATTTCCCGTTGTTTACGCTATCGGAAGATCGGGTATAGCCAAAAAGAAGCTGACGGATGAATCGACTGACCTGACCCCTCTTTTGGATACCATACTTGAGCACGTTCCTTGCGCATCATCCGAAGAACTGGCTGCGAAACCTTTAATGCTCCAGCCATTCAATCTCGGTTACGACAATTTTTTGGGACGACTTGCTGTTGCCCGCATATATGAGGGCGTCGTTCGTATCGGGCAGAATGTTTTTGTTAAAAGCGAAGGCCACGAAACAAGAGCTGGAAAAATAACTAAGATCTTCACCTTTAATGGATTGGATAGAGTTGAGGCCGAAGAGGCGAGTGCCGGGGATATAGCTTTGATCGCGGGATTGGCGGATATAGATATCGGGGAGACGGTCACGGATAATCCTGATGCAAAACCTTTGCCCGCCATTGCCGTCGATGAGCCGACGATTGCTCTGACCTTTTTGGTGAATAATTCGCCGTTTGCAGGCAAGGAGGGTAAATATGTGACCTCTCGTCAATTAAGAGAGTATCTGGAGAAAGAACTTGAGGTTAATGTCGGACTGAAGATCGACTTTTCTCCCACTGATAGTTTTAGGGTCTACGGAAGAGGCGAACTACACATAGCCATATTGCTTGAGAATATGAGGCGGGCAGGATATGAGCTGCAAGTTTCTCAGCCACAGGTAATTATTCGTGAGATAGACGGCGCTAAACACGAGCCTTTCGAAGAGGTAGTAATCGACACGCCCGATAAATACCAGGGATCCATAATCGAACGTCTTGGTCCGCGAGGATTTGTAATGACTAATACGGACCACAAAGATAAAACAATCAGATTGTCATTCGAGGGTCCGACCAGGGGTCTTTTGGGGTATAAGAATCAATTCATTATCGACACCAGAGGAGAGGGGATCCTTTCTTCCAGATTTATCGGTTTCCGACCGTACGTCGGAGAAATTAAAAAGCGAATCGTCGGGTCTATGGTTTCTATGGCAAATGGCAAGGCTCTCGGCTTTGATCTTTGGAACCTCCAGGATAGAGGTACCCTATATATAGGTCCCGGGACACAGGTATATAACGGTATGGTAATAGGCAACACTTCAAAGGGAGAAGAGATGCGTGTTAATCCGACCAAAGGAAAGCAATTGACCAATGTCAGAGCTTCCGGTTCGGATGAGGCCATTAATCTCACCCCGCCTTCGGAATTAGATATTGAGAAAGGATTGGAAGTAATGACCGAAGATGAATATCTGGAGATCACTCCGCTAAGCGTCAGACTGAGGAAGCAGCTCTTGACCGACGCTGATCGCTCTAAAGCCCGTAGAGAGAAGAGTAGTAATTAGTTTTAAAAAAATCACTAAACACAGCCCCGTAATTAGACTGAAAAAATGTGTTAGAATAAGACCGTTGAGATCAACTCGTGACTATGAGTAGTTCAAAAATAAAATACGGAGTAGTAAGGGCAATAGTCGGTGGCGCCGTAGTCGGATTTCTTTCCGGCAATTTCGCTGTCGGCATAGGGATTTTCGCGGTATTGTTATCCATATCTTTCTGGGGGATGTATATCAAGTACATCAAAGACAATCCCAAGCACTACTGGTTCAAAAGAAGGTTCTTCGGTTGGGGCTGGACCCCGGCAACCTGGCAGGGATGGTTAGTGACTTCGATATATATCGCAGCTATCGTAATATTTTCTTTTACGATTGATGAGGGGTCATCGGTATCAGAAATATTTTTCTCCTTCATAATCCCGATCGCCGTACTTACCGCGGTCATTATACGAATAGCATACAAAACCGGCGAGAAACCCCGTTGGCAGTGGGGTCCTCCCGGGTCTAAAGAGAACTAAAATTACTTCTGTGAAGGAAGCGGTCACTAATCTATTTTATTGTAATCATGGAAAACAAACACGAACTTACAGTAGGGCCCAATAAAATATATGCAGTTGTTTACACGCCCGAGAAAGCAGTTTCTGACACGCCCATTATTCTAGTACATGGTTCGTGGGGTGGCACATGGATGTGGGACATGTACGCAAAATTTCTGCTTGAAAAAGGCTATAAGCGAATGGCTAAAAGAGATATAATATACGTATGAGCCAGAATTATAAAAAGTGGTACCGAAATCCTGCCATTCAAGCTGCTATTATTTCCGGTGCCTTGAGCCTAGTCGGCAGTGTCATCGCTGTCATCGTCCTCGTTGGTGTCAGATAGTTTTGGTCATAAGAGGAATGCCAGGATTCTTTCTGATAGATATTTAAAAAAAGGGATCTCCCCGCGGGGGGAGATCTGTTATTTTGAGTAGAAGATTCAGCCGAACATGTTCTCGAGCACGATTCTCATGATTTTCGCGTGCGCGGGGATCAACATCTTTTCTGCTTCCCTGATGTGGACAAACTTCGCGCTTGCCACCTCAAAGGTGTCTTGTACCAATGGTGGTGCTACGTCGTAATTAACGTTTGCGACGTAAACGATATGGACGTCTCGATGTTCTTCGGTGCTCGAGACGTACGGCGTTTCCGAGCGCAGGCAGGACCGGTCTATTTTAAGGCCAGTTTCTTCCCGCAGCTCTTTCAACGCCGCTTCCATGGGCGGGAGTCCGCGATCTTTGCCGCCACCGGGTATCTGATAGCCCATGGTGACGCCCCTTTTCTTCTGTATAACGAGCACCTCGTTAAAGCGGAACACTACAACGAAGACGCCGACGAGATATTTGGGGCGAACCAACCACCAGAGCCACCACTTTAGTTGCTCGGGTATCAAATTAACCAGCCACATGGCGTTCTCCTCTCAATGTGAATGAAACTTAATACAATCATACCATTTAGATACTACTTTGTCAATTCTAGGGTGTTTAGGCGGTTTACGGGGCCAATACTGTATCTGATAACAAGTACCCCGTTTGATTTATATACCTCTTTCTGGGAAAATATAATGATATAGTGAATAAAAAATTAAAAAAGAAAATATACATTATCTTGTTTATCCTTTTGGGTATTATTCTGCAGTTTATCATCCATGCCGTTGTCGAGAGTTGGTACATAGTTCTATTGGTCAGGGATTTTGATACTTACGGTCTTGGGTATTCCTGGAATACTTGGTTCTTAATTCACCACATATTTACTTTTATCCTTTTGGTATTAGGTATTCTATTTGGCTGGTGGCAGGGCAAGCACTGGTGGGGCATTCTTTACGATAGGAAATAAAAGCGCCGCATCAGAATTAAGATAGAGAATGAAATAGATTTTGACAATCATATGGGATATACTATTGGTTATGATTCAAGAATTTTTTGAGCTGGAGAATCCTCAGGGATTGAAGATAAAGGGACAATATTTCGTGCCTACCGGTTTCGGGCCATTTGCTACTGTCGTGTTTTGTCACGGTTTTACCGGGAACTACAAGGAAAAACATAGTATGGTGTTTCTTCAGGAGCTTGCCCGTGCCGGGATAATGGGTGTCGGTTTTGATTTTACTAATGAAGCCAATTCAAGTTCTGATGGCGATTTTTTTGATTTGACATTTGATTCAGAGTTATCCGACACCAATGCTGTTTTGGAATATATAAAAAGTAATTCAAGCGTTGACCAGAAGTACATCGGTTTGTGCGGGCATTCTTTAGGCGGAGTTATCGCTACCGCCGTTGCTTCGGAAAGAAAAGAAGTAAAGGCCTTGGCTACCGTTTCTTCGATGTGGGATCCGAAGGAAGAAATCCCGCTTACTCTCCAGATCGCTATTGGTATCTGGAAGAATCAAGGCTATCTTGATTTTGCCAAATTGAACCCCGAGTGGGGGGTGGGTGACAAGAAATTAGGCTATGGTTTTTATGAAAGCATAGTGAGGTATAACCATGAAGATTCGGTTAGTAAGGTCTCGGTGCCAGTCCTGGTATTGCACGGTGCTAAGGATGAAGTTATCAGGGTATCGAGCGCGCATAAATGCTACGATAATTTCGATGGAGATAAGACCTTGAAGATAATCGAAAGCGGCGACCATCATTTTAGTGAGCCTGAATCTTTGAAGGAGGCTAGCGGAGCTCTGAGCGCGTGGTTCTCCAAAAAATTAGAACAGAGATGAAGCAGGGTTATTTTTTGCTTGAATCTAAGATATATGGTATAAACGTATGACATGAATAAAGCACAAGAATTTATCTTCAATCTCATTAAACAGAACGCAACAGATATCACCTTTATTATTATTCTGTTCTTTTTTGGCATAATAATTTTGAAGCTGATAGTCAAAAAACTTGTAGATACAGTTGATGACGGAGATGATAGTCATGTATCTCAGAGAGAAAAACGGACAGAAACATTGGGCCATATAGTTATCACAACAGGGAGTATCGTTATTTATGCTGTAATATTACTCATGGTATTAGGTTTGTTCGGTATTGATATGACACCAATTTTAGCAGGAGCAGGTGTTATTGGATTGGCAATTGGTTTTGGAGCCCAATCATTGGTTAAAGATTTCGTTTCAGGACTTTTTATCTTAGTTGAGAATCAGTATGGAATCGGTGATAAAGTAAAAATAGGTAGTTCTGAAGGTCGTGTCATAAGAATTACTATGCGTTCTACTGTATTAAAAGACGAGGAAGGAAAATTATACTATCTTTCTAATGGGTCAATTAATAACGTTATTAAATTACCTCAACAAAAAAAGTCCTCATAAGATTAGGTCTTTTTTACCCCAAAACCATCATCTGACCAATGGAACACTCAAAAACCTACCCAACTTCTCCTGCAAAACATCCAAATCCCCAAACTCACCAACCCAATTAAGAGTTCGAAGATCGTCCTGAATAGCGAGCAGCCATTCACAAAACCGTAAAAACATAGTATGATATTATTACACTCTAAACTTGGGTTTGTTCTTTCAAATTATCTCCGATTACCTTGGAGACTAAAGGGAGGTAGCTATGGATCTCTGTATTGTGAAAGCAAGTCCGGAAAACTTCAAGCTGCTTGGAGAAATGGATGCCTCTATTTTTCCTAAGTCTGATAGATTTGAAGCAGAGGATTTCAGAGATTACGAGAACTTTTTGGTTAGATTGAATGGTACGCCCATAGGCTCAATTGTACTGTCTCATGATGAGGATGTAGGTAAATCCTACGACAGTGAATCACCTTCAGCTCCAGGAGTTCTTCATATCGTAAGCACTGCCCTATATACGAAGTTCCGAAGGAGGGGTATCGGCTCGGTGCTCAAGGCATGGGAAATCGCATATGCTAAAAAGCATGAGTTCAAAGAAATTGTCACTAGTGCAAGAAAAAGCAACAGCGGAAGTATAAATCTGAATAAAAAATTTGGCTTTCATGTAGCAAGGACTATATCCGGATATTACGAAAATCCGAAGGAGGATGCCGTTGTGATGAGGCTTTCGCTTGGTGATTGAGTTCCCCCACAGAAAAGCAACATACTTGCTACATCTGTGTGGGGCTTTTCTTTTTAATAATTCAAAAATCTCTGCAATTGTTCTTGTAAAACCTCTAAATCCCCAGACTTACCAACCCAATCAATGGTTCGAAAATCGTCCTGGAGGGCGAGTATTCAGTAAGCCTCAAGTACAATATTTAATAAACCCACCCGCAGGCGGGTCTTTTTTATGAAAATAATACACCCCCCGGTTAGAGGGGGTGCGCATCACAGAACGGTTGGTTGGCTTTTTGTCTCGATATTAGCTGTGCCTGGCTGACCTTCTTCCATGAATTCATCCCGGATCTCTTCAAGCGATAAAAATCGATTGCACTCATTTCGTAGTTCAAAAGAGGTGTACTGGTCTGGCCCGATGACAGTGGTGGTTACTCCGTATAGAAAATGAATGCGGTTGAGCATGTGCGAGAAGTCGCCGTCGGCCGAAAACAAGATCAGTTCGGCAATCTTACCCGTTGAGCATAAGCTCATTGCATCTACGGCGAGTTCCACATCGATGTTACCCCTGACGGTTGTGTGGCCGCCTTCCCCGACTTTCTTAGATTCTTTGGTCCAAACTTTGAAGCCGTAGTGCCTAAGAGCTCCCTGGAACCTGATTTGTCCTTCGCGTTTGCTTTGAAATTCAGGACTTGCCGGCCATATGGCGTCGTAGTAGTGAACGCTGTGGAGAAGACGCCCCTTCCTTAGGTAAGCCATCAATCTTTGAAGATTGGGCCACTTTCCGGGGAAGATTTCATGCAGGGTTCTGTAAAAGTTCTGGCCATCAATGAAGACAGTAGTCCGGTTAATAATAGGGATCTTGGTTTTGGCTTTTCTGGGGAAGCCTTTGTTGCTCGAATGATCCGTTTTCATCACCGCATTCCTCCGTGTAATGGATCTGATCTATAAAAACTATATCATGTATTTAATAGTTCGTCAATTCGATAGTAATTTAAATGCCCCGGTTGAGGGGCATGGGTTTTGGCGGGGAAATCTCAATTTATACTTTCGCTTTCTTCTTTAATGCTGTCTTGAAAGATTCTTAATGTTTTCATTGTTTCATTGAATTCACTCCGGAATTCTTTGAAAAGTTTTTTTCCGAGTGAGAAGTAGAGGCAAAGATCGCAGAATTCCCCAAGCGTCTCGAATTCCTCAAGGGTTAGGGTGACTTGAGCTGATTGTCGAAACTCAGTGGTAAATTCCTCTATTATCTTTGCAGACTCACCGATTTTTTTCTCCAATGCATTCTTATCGATCATTTCTCTCAGTAATTTGAGACTACTTTCTTCGTAGTGGCTGTGTAGATATCTTAGAAGATCTGCGCGCACGGCATATATCAAAGCCAGACTTTCAAGGTGGTGTAGGCCGAGCATTCTCGGCCCATCGATTTTATTACTCCTGAAGTACGTAATATGACTTCGACCGGTATTGGCTCTCAAAACAATCGCGACGAGATCTTTATCCGGAGCTGGCTTCATTTTAGCCAGAGCCTTCAGGAGCAACTGCACTCCTATTTCTTCATAGGAGGAAACGAGTGCGTCATTGGGGTCTTGTTGTTCACTCCAATTCTTAGTGGCAATATCCAGAACCTCTTGTCTGGTCATTTTCGAATCCCCCATGTTAACGTACTTTTTTTAAATTGTTCTCCTTTACCACCACCATGTCAATTGAAGTCATGGATAACCGTTGGTATAATAAGAAATATGGAAGAAATTGAGGAAAAAGGTATAGAAGAAACAAAAGTAGAGAAAGTGGGAGAAGAGGTTGAAGAAGAAGTTGAAGAGATAGCCAAGGATCTACAGATTAATTTGCCGCTTGGTAATTTGCCTTTGCCGATCAAACTGATAATTCTCTTTACTTTGATAGGAGGGCTGAGTATCGTCGGTAGTGCCTTTGCCGATATTTTCAGCAGTATAGATGTCAGCCTCAGCTTCTACATCATCAGATTGATAGCTGGATTGTTCTTCATACTCATCGCTTTTGGACTCTACCGTAAAGAGAGATGGGCAATATGGCTCAATGGATTGATGGTAGTTATAGGATTCATGATCAATCCTATTTTAATCATCTTTCCGGCTGTCATAGTAGCCTATCTGTATTTTAAGAAGGACCTGTTTAGACCTTCATTTATAGACCATTTTATTAAACGTTTACTGGCCAAAAGGCCCAGAAACAATGAGGAGTTAAGACCATAAGTAACACGCCGCATCTTACGATGCGGGAGTGTCTCTCTATCCACAGCTTTGATTGTCAGGTAGATTCATGGGGGATATAATAAAAGTATTATGAATAAAAAACCTATTTTAGCCATATTTTTGGCTTTGAGCATGTTATTGGTGGCATCTTGGGCCAGAGCACAAGACAGCTCTACGGACACAAATAGTGATGCCCAGCCGACAGTATCTCCGACACGAACTCCGGATCCAGACCGGGATCGTATAAGAGAACAGATCCAGGACGATCGTGATGATGTCAGAGAAGAGATTAAAGACATCAGAACAGATGTCAGAGATCAGATTCGCGACGCTATAGATGACGTTCGCCAAATTAGGGATGAGGTAAAGGGGCCTGTTGATGAGCTTACCGAAGCGGACAGAGAGGCAGCAAGAGAAGCCAGAGAAACGGCTAGGGAAGAAGCAAGGCAGCGTCTAGAACAGCTGAAAGAGCGTCGTGAAGAAGCCGAAGAGATAATAAGGCAGAAAAGAGAAGAGCTCAAGGATAGAATTGAAGAGAAAAGAGAAGAACTCAGAGAGCGTTTGGAGCAATTAAAAGATGAGCGCAAAAAACAAATAGTAGAGAGAATCGATCAACGGATGGATGAACTAAATGAAAGAATGGTCAATCATTATTCTGACGTACTCAGAAGGTTAGAGGATGCCTTGACCAAGGTGGAGGAAAGAGCAGTTGATTTTGAGGAACGCGGCGTTGACGTTGGACCAGTAAGGACTGCTACCACAAATGCGACTAGCATGATTGACGCAGCATATGCCGCCATAGAAGTTCAAGCAGCCAAAACATACGTACTCAATATTACCACCGAAGATGCTCTGAGAAATGATGTCGGAATTGCGAGGCAACAATTACGGGATGACTTATCTGCTGTAAGGGAAAGCATCAGGAGAGCTCACTCAGCAGTAAGAGACGTAGCAACCACACTTGCCCAACAAGCAAGGACAGCAGCTTCTGCGCCGTCGACGCCTGAAGCCACGGAAACTCCTGAAGCCACAGAAACACCCGAGGTTACAGAAACTCCTGAGGTTTCAACAGAACCGACACCAACAGAATAATATTTTTCTTATCTTTTTATGAAAAACACAAATCAAAACGATTCAAATGTGCAGCAGGCTCAACAGCCTACGAGTGCTCCCGATAGCATGATGTATACTCCTTCTGATCACCAAAAAACGCCATATTGGCTTTTGATCGTTGCGGTCGTAGTCCTTGTTGGTCTATGGTTCTGGCTCAAGGACTCAAGACCGCAAGATGCGCAGCCTACTCCAACTGAAAGCGCGGTTCCGGAAGCACAGGAAATTATAGACGAAATACAGAATATCGACCTGGGTGACTTAGAGGCGGAATTTGATGCTATTGATCAGGACATTAACTCTCTCTAGGAACGAATATTTATGTCTTTTAAAATCGTAACAGTTTTTTAAATAGCGGGGGCTACGAGAGCCCCCGCTATTTATTATTAAAAACATGAAAACTTTTTGGATAGCCATTATCGCAGTCGTGATCGCGGTCGTTAGTTGGGCCGTTTTTTTCAGGGACACAAAGATAGGTAACGTGCCTCAGGAATCGGCGACTGCCACTCCGACACCGCAGGTAATAGAAGAAGATGACCTGAAAGATGCCATATTTACCAAAGCTCATTCAATCGCATTGAAGGATGTTTCTGATTCCGGAGCAACTGGTACTGCCTGGATAGCCGTTTTTGGCGGCAGAACTTATCACAGGGTCATAGCCCATAATGTGCCCCGGCTTTCCGGCACTGATTTTTACGAGGGCTGGATGGTCAGGAACCCTCTTACGGGAGATCTTTTTTCTACAGGCAAGATGGACTATGATTCCCAAACTAGAACTGCTGTTCTTGATTTCGTGACGGAAGGAGATAGATCTAAATATGATTTCGTAGTCATCACCCTAGAACCCGATGACGGTAATCCTAAACCGGATAAGCATATAATAGAGGGGAGATTTCCGGACAATATTAACTTCCAGGTGGGCATATAGCGGAAGACAAGAATCTTCTTTACAAAACAGTTAAGAGTGTTATAATACTAGAGCATAGCACTCTTTGGAATCTCAGGGGGTTGCAGAGCGAGAACGTTCAAAACTCGACCTAAAGGAATTATGCCAATGATTGTACGGACCAGGCTAACGACGACAGCACAGTCTGGCAGGCTGTGCGTGCTGATCCCTGCAAAGGACGAAAGATTGGTCATAGCAGAGACCATCCAAAGTATCCTCAATGCTGGCATTCTTCCGAAAGACATTTATGTCGTTGATGATGGTTCAAGCGATGAAACGGGCGCTATAGCCATAAGCCTCAGCGTGAATGTCGTGAGAAACAAGAGGAATGTCGGTAAGGCTCGCGCTATCAAGCGTGGGTCTGATCACTTTGAGCTCCCGCGGTATTACAGCTTCATCGCCCTTATGGATGCGGACACCCGTGTCAGTTCGGGGTACTTTGATGCTGTAAGGAAGGGGTTTGCTAAGAGCGAGGATGTCGTAGTGGTTTGTGGTCAAGCTAAAAGCTCACCGCACAACGGACTAACGGCCTATCGCTGCTTAGTTTATGCCCTTACAAACTTCGTCTACAAGGCAGGGCAAAGCAATATGGGAGTGGTCATTGTTGCTCCCGGCTGCTCGACGACTTATCGGTCGTCTATCTTCGACCAGCTTAGGTGGACCAGCGATACGATCGTTGAAGACATGGATGTTACAATCCAAGTTCACCGCAAAAAGCTCGGCAAGATCGTTTACCAAAGCGGGGCAGTAGTATACACACAGGATCCACGGACAATCCGCGATTACGTGAAGCAGACGTATCGCTGGCATACCGGGACCTGGCAGGTCGGCAAGAAGTACAAAATGTTGTCCGGCCTAAGAAAGATTGATCTGGAGTACAAACTCCTCATGGGAGAGGGACTGATCTTTGCGGCGCTCTACATGCTTATGCCGCTTTGGTTAGTGCTTTTCCAGATGGCCACTTTCGTAGTAGCCCTCGACCTAGCGTTTACTGTGGTTGCGTCCATCTTCGCCGGCATTGCCAACAGAAGAAAAGACGTGATCATGTACTCGCCCGGGTTTTTGCTGATCCGTTACCTGGACTGTAGCATCTTCCTATACAGTTTCTGGAACACGGTTATCAAACGTAGGAGGGTCTCGAAGTGGAATGCGGTAAAACGCTACACCTAGGAAGAGCCAGTAGAAAGAAGGAGATTGTAGATGAAGTTAGGCATCGTCGTCCCGATCCTGGCGTTGTGCATTAGCGCAAACGCCCAGACCCAGGGTAACAAGTTACCCACCACACTTCCGGGCAGCGCCTGGAATGTCACTGGCAACATCAGTCCAGTCGAGAGCGGCAACTACATCAGCGCAAGTTACGCTGAGCAAGGCATTACGCTGTTTCGTGCTGGGACCGTGTCAGTGGTTCCTTACTTTTCGGTCGCAGCGACACTCGACACTAAGGGCTACGACTGGAACAACCGTTTCGTAACGACTGGCGCCGTTAAGCTGGTAAAGAATTTCAGAAACGGCATCATCTCGATCGGCGGCGGTTACGCAAACGAGTATCGTTTCAAGAGCGGCATGCGCAAAAGTGCGCCTGTCGCCCAAGCGACGTACTGGTTTGGGTGGCAGCCGAACCAGCGTTTCCCGGGTAATTCCTGGGGCGTGATTGGTAACATTAGCGCAGTGGAACGCAACAACCTGATCGCAGCGGCATACGTTCAGCAGGGCGTAACGGCTGCTAAGGTCCATGGTGTTTCGGTGGTGCCGTTCGGCGAATACTCTGTTTCCCGCGATACGGACGGTTACGACTGGAACAACCGTGCGCTATATGGCGCCGGCTTCAAGGTCAGGGTTCCGGGTCCGTCACGAGTTGTCGAAGTCGGCAGTTCCTACCAGTACGAGCACCGATTTAAGTCCGGCTTATCGGCCAGCGGCTTCTCGGTGTTCATCAGAACGTGGTTCGGTTGGAACCCAATGGCTAAACGGTAAGGAAAAGGAGGTCATGATGTACCTTCCCGGATTTAGCTCGTGCAGTTCGCTGATCCATTTAATCGCGAGGTTTCCTATTGGCGTTCTTGCCATGGGTATCCTCGTCCTCACCAGCTACCTGGTGTCACCCGTCGGTCCCGGAGTTCACTTCGGTGCTGCCGGAATCCTTAGCCAGCAGGAAGAAAAAATACTCGAATCCAATCCTGCCCTGCGAACCCAACTTGTTCAGGTCAGAATGGCCTTTGAGCAAACGGTGGTTCGAACCCCGCTATCGGACTCAGCGATCAAGTACGTCCTGGATCGCTGTCAGGACTGTAGAGGCGTTTCGCCAGAGGAGGTTCGAGATGACCCCGCTCTGATGAGCGAAGTTGCCTTCCTGTATTTTCTCGACTTGGTCCAGCAGCACGGACTAGGCGAGGCCAAAGTTCTTTACGCGAATCAGCGCTGATAGGCGCCAATCGCAAAAAGGTCGCCCCCCAGTGGGCGGCCGATTTTTTTTAAAAAAATATAGCTAATTTTCATTGACCTAGAGGCAAAAATGGCGTATTTTCCAAGTAAGTTCTTTAACTCTTAAATAGAGGAGACGAATATGAAGAGAAGATTTCAATGGGAGTCATTCACTATCTGGCCGTTGATTTTCTCTATCGGCTTATTCTTGCGACATGAGGTATCTGTCAATCAGGAAACGGCTATGGACTATTCCTGGCTAGTGGTGTCTTCGGTCTTTTTTTGGTTCAGCATTTCCATGATCCTGTTTCATCAAGGTCTAAGATATAATCTTGAGAGGGTTGATGACTGGAAGTGGACTGTTTTTGGTACGAGTAGCGTTGCCGCAGCTAACTTAGCTGCGGGCATTAGTTTCTTGGTTTTGATTCTGCCGGTTTTAAAAATGTTCGGCTTGCCGGCGTATACACAGAAAATTCTCATAGGATTAATGTTCTACTCATTCGCATACTTCTTTCTCTGTCTAATATTCATGTGGAGCCGCTGTCATGCCAGGGAGGACTGTCTTGTCGTAATTGATAAAAAGATATTCTATCCCGGAGAAGAATTCTGGATCTTACCATTCGTCAATTACGACATAGGCGAGATCAAAAAACAGACAATCTTTATATTCGATACTGAACTTAATTGTCAGGATGGGCATTTCCAAGTTATGGCCAATGGCAGAGCCACCGTGGTCATAGAAGAGGCTATGTATGATGAAGTTAGGTCCTGTGACGCCTCGGTTTTTATGGATAAACTACACCGTGAGATTGAGGCGGTATTGGATTCGGCTTCTCGTACTATGACGATTGCTGAAGTTACGGAAAGGAACTTTAAAGCTAAGGAGTTCAAAATTTTCGGACTCCTAGTTCTATGGAACGGCAGCATAAATATCGTTCCGCTATCAAACTGCGCAGAAGAGAAGGGCAGATGAAACAAAAATACCTGACCCTAGAAGAGATGATAAAGATAAAGATGATAGATCCGCCCAATCGAGGGATCTGTTGGGAAATACTTGCCGGAGATAGACAACTTTTTCGACAAGCCAGAGGTTCGCGCAAGAATCATCAAGCGTGGATTGGTGGCTATCTGGACCACATCATAGAAGTGATGAACATAGCCGTCCTGCTATATCCAGTGATGAACCGGACAAGGGAGCTATCCTTCTCGCTTTCTGATGCTCTTCTGGTCCTTTTCCTTCATGATCTCGAAAAACCCTGGAAGTACGAAGCCAACGATAGTGGTGACGTCCGTCTGACCAGATCTTTGCGCGACAAAGAATCACAGCATGAATTTCGTCTAAGGAAATTGAGAGAGTACGGCATAAAATTGACATCTGAGCAGAGTAACGCCTTGGAGCATGTCGAGGGCAGGGACGGGGACTATTCAGGCCTAACCAGGGTTATGGGGCCACTTGCAGCTTTTTGCCACCTTTGCGACATCACCAGTTCCAGAATTTGGTTCGACAACCCCCTGGAGACCGGTGATGAATGGGTTGGCGCTAAGCGTTCAAATACTGAGGAATAACGGGGAGGAATCCCCGTTTTTTAGTGACTGATATTGAATAAAAACACAATATGTGGTATTTTTTCGGCAAAAGAAACTTAACAAACAGTGAAGGAGAGTGTCATGCGTAATGAAAAGGCAACCGGAGGCGTTTTTCTATTCAACGAGACAAAGCCGACCGACATATTTACTCCTGAGGATTTTACCGAAGAGCATTTTGCAATAGCTCGGGAAACTTCCCGTTTTGTGGAAAAAGAAATTTTGCCTTTGGAGCCGGAGTTTGAGGCCAAGAACTACGAAGTAATACGCGGACTCATAAGAGCTTTTGCCGAACTTGGTTTCCTGGGTGCCGATATCCCCGAAGAATGGGGAGGTTCGGAACTAGACAAGATGGGCTCAGCTTTGATTATTGAAAAACTCGGGCTTGCCTCATACTTCATGGTTGCTCAAACGGCACATATCGGTATCGGCACTTTGCCATTGTTATTCTACGGTAATCAAGAGCAAAAGGAGAGGTATTTGCGCAAGATGACTGCCGGAGAAATAATCGGGGCGTATGCCCTGACCGAACCCGAGGCTGGTTCTGACGCCGCTTCAATGAGAATGAAAGCCGTCCTCTCCGAAGACGGAAGTCACTACATCCTCAACGGTGACAAAATCTGGATTTCCAATGCCGGGTTTGCAGATCTATTCACGGTATTCGCCAAAGTGGACGGAGACCCGCGAAAAATAACCGCGTTTCTTGTCACAAGAGACACGCCGGGCCTGACAATAGGTAATGAAGAGCACAAGCTTGGACTGGAAGGTTCTTCTACCTGCTCGCTTGCTTTCTCAGATGCCAGAGTGCCAAAGGAAAATGTCCTGGGCGAGATAGGAGAGGGTTTTAAAATCGCTTTGAACATTCTTAATTTAGGGCGATTCAAGCTTGCGATGAATTGCATCGGTTGCGGCAAAGTTATTCTTAGTTTCATCGCCGAACATGCGAAGAACAGAATCGCTTTTAAGCGTCCGATAAGCGAATTCGGATTAATCAAAGAGAAATTTGCGGGGATGATTACCCGTCTATGGCTGGCCGAAAGTATGGGCTACAGAACGGCAGGGCTGCTTGAAGCATCTCTGAGTGACCTTGAGGATGGCGATAACAGAGGCATAATGACTGCTATCGGCAACCATGCCGTTGAATGCTCCATTAACAAAGTTTTTGGTTCCGAAGTATTGGCATCTCTTATTGATGAATCCCTACAAATACATGGCGGTATGGGTTTTGAATGGTCCCAGCCGACTGCCCGCGCCTATCGGGATAACCGAGTTAACCGTATTTTCGAAGGGACGAATGAAATTAACCGCCTGTTGATCATAGACAAGATCGTGAGAGGGGCTTTAAAGGGTCATTTGCCGTTATTTGCCAAGTCACGGGAGTATCGCACTGAATGTCTGAAGCAGAAAGAACGGCCGCGAACCGAAGATGGCGTCCTAAAAGAAGAGATCCTAATATTGAACAATCTGAAGAAGCTCATTGTGATTCTATTTGGAGCTAGCGTCATGAAGTTCCAAAAAGGTTTCGCCCAAGAGCAGGAGATTATGGGCAGGTTGTCAGACGGAATAATCACAATATTTGTTCTGGAAAGTGGGATAGCCCGAACGCTGAAGTTGCTGGATAGTCAGTCGAGTCGGGTTGGACAGGAAGTCGACATGGTCCGTATTGCGGCCAGAGAAGCTTGTTATGACCTTGGGTCCGCCGCTTCAGAGATAGCGTACAAGCTGAATGGCGGTACGGAAGAGTATAAATATCTGATACACGAGCTTACCAGCCACGACTTGCTGGACATGATATCGATAAGGCGATCCGTTGCTGATAGATACCTTGATCTTTCCTGGAGATTTAAATAATTTTATTTGTTGTTTTAGCCGCGTTCGACGCGGCATTTTTATTGCAGGCAGCTATTTTAATAATGAATAAGGGGAAAGTCTGGTATGATGTGGATATGAAGACTCATCATAAGAAAGTGTGGGGGACTCTATTCGTGATAATCGGATTGATTATTTTACTGACCCCATTCACTCCGGGGTCGATTTTACTCCTGATAGGTATCGATATGCTAGCGGGACATAAATGGCTGTGGTGGACTAAAATTAAGAAGAAAATTAAAAAGAGATTTGGTTTGAACTTATCCACTTGATGGGCGAAGGCACGGTGAGTATACTTGCATTATTGTTCAAGCATTCAATAATAGATACATGCAAACCACACCAAAAATACCATCAAAAAGCCTCCTGAACACCTCAAATGTTTTCGGCCTCATGTCCGACCCAACTCGACTGAATATCCTGATGACTCTGCTTTCAAACAAAGAATTGTGTGTTACCCAGATAGCTAATGAGGCGAATCTTTCATTATCAGCCGCTTCCCATCAATTAAGAAAATTGGAGCTTTTGGGCGTAGTTGATAAATGCCGTTACGGTCAGGAGATTTGTTATTGCATTAATAATAAAAGTCCCTTGGCAAAACAGATGATAAAGCTGTTAAAATTAACCATGGGCAAGACACTTCGGTTCTAATTGCTCATGACTACATCAGCTAAAATAATTTTAACAGCGGATTCGCAATGCCGTTACAGCCTTTTCCTTGATAAGGACGGGGTTGTGAAAGATCTAAAACTCGGACCGCTCACAGAGCAAGAATTAGTTGGCAAAATATAAAAAATTATTGAATAACGACTGATTTATTAAAACAATATGATTGAATTTGGTCTGGCATTAATAGTCTCTTCCTTTGTCGCAGGCATTTTTACTTTTTTCGCGCCCTGCACGCTACCTTTGGTACCGGCGTTTTTGGGTGTGATTGCAGGAGTTGGCCAGGAAGAGCTAAACGACAAGGAAAAAATGAGAAAGTTAAGATGGAGGATTTTCAATAATGCCGTTTTCTACGTCCTCGGTTTCTCCATTATATTCGTCTTATTCGGAGTGGCATTCTCCTTTCTAGGTAAAGTTGTCATAGTCCGGGATCTATTACAAAGGATAGGGGGTATCTTGATAATTCTATTCGGTTTGGTACTCGTGGGCTTACTTAAGATAGGATGGCTTAGTTCAGAAAAACAGATACACGCGCCCAAGCTCTTCCAGTCGGCGTCAAAAGCGAACTCATTTGGCATAGGCGCCTTATTCGCTCTCGGTTGGTCACCTTGTGTAGGTCCCTTACTCGGTTCTGTTCTGCTTTTGGCTTCGGGTTCAAGCACAGTCATTCAGGGTACTTTTCTATTAATCGTTTTTTCGCTTGGTTTGGCTATTCCGTTTCTAGTAACCGCGCTTTTGATAGGTAAAGCATTCTCGGCATTCAGCAGGTGGAGCAAGGCTTTGAAAATTATTAATATCATTGCCGGGGCATTCCTTATTACCCTCGGTATCCTATTGGTGACCGATCAATTCACTAGCGTATTTAACGAATTCAGAAGCTTCTTGCTGCGTTTTCAGTTTTATGAGGAATATATTAACAGATTCTTATGAGGAATAAATCAACACTTACAACCATATCTGTCATTGTGGGGGTGGTAATAGTCGTGGTCGTGCTCGTCTCTCTCGGTGGCAAAGTTGATCAGCCGGTCGGTAGCGGTCATGCCGCCGGAAATGACTCGCAGTTACCAGTCGATTTTACGGAACGCCAGTGAATTGGGTTTGGACGAGGGTCAATTCGCTTCATGCTATGAATCCAGAAGGTTTAAGAGCGAGATTGCAGAAGATATTAGAGACGCGGCGCGTTTCGGAGCTCGAGGCACACCCAACTTTTTCCTTAATGGACGTCAAATAGTGGGCGCGCAGCCTTTTCAGGTATTTGCTCAGTTTATCGAGCAGGAGTTGGCAAAAGAGGTAAATTAGTTTTTAGGTAGATTTGACTTTATTGTTCCTTGGGTATATCATTTGAATACCTGTTCAAATGATAATGGACAGGAAGGAGGGCAAGCACATGAGAGTACGATGGTTTCTTCTGGCAGTGGCCCATTGCGAAGAGGGCTGCTGTATGGAGCCTTTCTCTTTATGAGAGGAGGGCGAACCAGGAGGGGAGATCGGATTTCCGACCTCCCCTCCGAATACTTTTTTGTCTGTGAGTAAGTGGCAGATCTAGTACTTTTCAAAAAGAGGAGGATCAAATGAAAAGAACCAGGAAAATAGGAGAAAGCAGGCTAAAGAAAATAGCAGGACGCTACAGAGAAATCTTGAAACTGACCGGATTCGATACAAGTAGTGGGGGATAATATGGACATAAAAAAACTGGAAACAATTTATGAGGAGAATGCAGCCGGCCGTGACATTCTAACAGATCCTTTGAGGGTCTTTTACGGCGGCGGTTTAAGTTTTACAATTCCTCACGGTATGCCCTACGTCATAGGCAATTTCGTAAAGTCTATTGATGGTCCCGTAACTTTCGGCAAGGGCAATCCGAACGCTTTATTCGGCCATCCTCAAGACCGACTTATTATGAGTATCTTGAGGTCGTGGGCGGATGTAGTTATTGTCGGTAAAGACACGCTAATGGATGACCCCCGAGACGCGACTTGGCACTGGAAAACTTCGTCGCCTAAAGGCGCAGAGGGGGAACTCGCTGAACTTTACAGATCTTTGGGCAAAAATTCACGCCAAAGAAATCTGTTTGTTTCCGGTTCCGGTCAAGGTTTTGATTTTTCAAGAGGAGTTTTTTCCGATCCTGACGTGACCGCGGCAATAGCGACGACAAGCGCGGGGGAAGTCAATATCAGAAAAGGAATTGAGGAGTCCGGGCTAAAGTCTTCGGTAGACATTCTTGTTCTGGATGACCCGAAAAGAGGCGTCGACCTGAAAAAATTGATTGCGGTTCTGTATGAGCAAGGCGCGAAAAATATTCTGCTTGAAGGCGGTCCGGCACTCTATGGCGATTTTGAATCTCTCGGTCTGATAAACGAGATTTTCTTATCACAGAAGTCAGTGATAGCCGGGAATGCAAAAAGAGATCCTCGGCCTACATTTACCGGCCACAGCTACGAACCCGGCAAGGAAAAGAATATGGACCTCATGAGTCTTAAGAAAGGCCAAGACTCAATGTTGTTTTTTAGATGGCAGTATAAGAACAGCTAATGGATAGCTGTAGCGGCTCACGGCGAGATCTTTGAGCCGCATTTATATAATGAATACGAATATAGAAAACCGAATACAGAAAAAACTCTTGAATACCAAGGAATTAAGCGAATGCGCTTGTGATTTTAATATACTCGGAGACCTGACACGGATGAAGATATGTTTTTTACTATGTAAGCACAAAGAACTTTCAGTTTCAGATATGGCTAAGCTGATAGGTGTATCAGTCTCAGCGATCTCTCATTCACTCAAGGGCTTGAAAAAATGTTGCCTAGTTAAATCAAGAAGGGATTTTAGAACCGTATATTATCAAATGAATAGAAAGTCGTCGCTTTTCGAGGTCGTAAGGCGACAATTAAAAATTCGTAATTAGTATGTAGATTATGAACAATATTAAAATATACACAACGCCAAGCTGCGGTTACTGCAAAATGGCTAAAGAGTATTTCAAATCTAAGGATTTGCAGTATGAAGAATATGATATTGCTGCCGATGCGGAGAAGAGGCAGGAGATGATAAAAATGACAGGCCAGATGAGCGTACCCGTCATTATCGTAAACGATAAAGGTATTCTCGGTTTTGACAGACCGGCGATAGATGCGGCGCTGAAATAAATATCACCAGTGCCCGACTTTAAAATTAGACTAAAATCTTATAAAATGACTCATACGAAAGCATCGGAATTCGTATCTAATAATGAGAAATGGTTGAATTCAGATCCTCTTAAAATTGAGCAAGCCCTAAGCTAATATGATGGAAAAATCAGAAGAAAACAAAAACGAATATTTTTTAAAGAAGGAGCAGAAGGAGAGAGAGGCGGAGGTGCACCACCACAAAAAGAAGATTAAATTACTTCTGCGCATTATTGGTCTCTCATTGGTTATACTCACCCTTGCCTACCTATTTTTCAAATGGTCTGGGAATACTAATACTCCGGTGCCCGGAGAGTTCTTCGAAGCTCAGTCAAGAAACCATATAGCTGCCGGTCAAGAGCACACGGCATATAATTCAAACCCTCCCACGGGGGGTTGGCACTACGGACAGCCTGCCCAGACCGGGATTTACGACAAGGAGTTGCCGGATGAGCAGATAATACATAATCTCGAGCACGGTCATATCTGGTTCACTTATAGTCCCGACCTACCGCAGGACCAGATAGAAGCCTTGGCTGATATCGCCAAAGATTTCGGTTCCCGGATAATTATGACGCCCCGTTCGGCCAATGATTCTCCTATCGCAATAGTGGCTTGGGAGCATATCTTTAAGACAAGTCTGGTTGATAGGGAGCAGATAAGAGTTTTTGTCAAAGCGTATCGTAATGTCGCAGGTCCTGAAAGAAATATCCCAGACCATGGGTTTGGTGATTTCCGAACAAAATAGGTTATAATACCCAGGAAGGAGGCAAGATGTCAGTTCTCGAGAACACTCTCAACGAACTCATAGCTGCCGATTTTGGAATTCGCCCCGAAGACGTGACCGACAAAATCATTCGGGAATGGCGCCGTACGCACAGGTGTCAAGAAGACGACACCGATGGCTACGGAGGCCTTCTCTCTGATGATGGACTCGATCGTCTGACTGACGAAGAAGTTCAAGAAGCTCTTCTAGAGGTTGACAATCTGATAGCAGAGTTCAGTAAGTAATCCTGAAGTGTTGTCCAACTTCAGCAGCCGCAACGAAACGCGGCTGCTTTTTTCGTCACCATGCCTTGAGCCTGCCAGCTACCGACTGGCAGGCTCGTTTTCTTTTGTTTTCTACAACTCAACTTGACATCTTCACCGATTCCTGCTATCTTATTACAAGTAACTTCTCCGGAGGTGCACAATGTGCGTGAATTGTCATCAGCCCTGCAAGAGTGGGGGAGACAGACACAAGAAAGGCCGCTGTCCCATTCGGGGCAGGCATGGCGAACATCATGCCGCGGTAATGCGGCGCAAGCGCAAGGCTAGGAAGGCCCGGAACAACGAGGTTCCGACTCGCGGTATCCCCATTGAGGGAATCCACAAGCGGTCAGCCAGCAGCAAAGAAGGCTGACCGGTCATCACTACGAGGGGCGATCTACGGGTCGCCTCTTTTATTTGCTTCCGAATGACCTGATTGGTAGAATATAGCATATGGCAAAAGAAGCTATAGAAAATTTTTCTAAACAATTAGAATATGAACCGCAGATCGAAAATGCGGATAGTTTTAAGGCAAAGAATAAATTTGTGGTTGTCGGTATGGGAGGTTCTAACTTGACGCCGGGACTTTTGAAAGTATGGAAACCCGAATTGGACGTCGTGATTCATAGGGATTACGGTTTGCCCGAGATGAGTGAGGAAGAATTAAAAGACCGCCTCATAGTCATCAGCTCATATTCCGGTAAAACTGAAGAAACGCTAGATGCCTTCAATGAAGGGCTCAAAAGAAAACTGGATATGATCGCTATTACTACTGGCGGCAAACTATTAGATCTAGCGAAAGAGAATGATATTCCATATATTCTGATGCCTGATATCGGATTCCATCCGCGTTTTGCCATAGGCTTTAGTTTGATGGCCATGGCTAAAGCTTTCAATGAAGAAGGAGCAATCAAAGAATTAAAAACATTAGCGGAATCATTGACTCCATCTGATTACGAAGAGAAGGGGAAATATATAGCTGAAAAGGTTAAGAATAAGATTCCAGTAATTTACTCTTCAAGAATAAACTTGCCGATCACCTATTGTTGGAAGATCAAATTTAACGAAATCGCTAAGACCCCGATATCTTACAATGTATTTCCCGAGTTAAACCACAATGAGATGGTGGGTCTTGATTCGAGATCAAGCAGGGAGCTCCTAGCGGATAAATTACAATTCATTTTATTGAAGGACAACGATGACGATGCACGCGTACAAAAAAGATTCGACGTAACGGCAAAACTATATAAAGGCAGGGGATTCTCGGCAGAAATTGTTGAGATTGAAGGCGATTCAAAATGGCAGAAAATTGTCGGTTCACTATTGACGGCCGATTGGGCCTCTTCCCATCTGGCAGAGATGTACGGAGTAGATCCGGACGATACATCTATGATAGAAGATTTTAAAAAGTCTGTCGCTTAATTTTACTCACAGCTTACATTGATTTCTAATGTAACCGGTTCCAACGCCGAGGTCGCCCGTATGTTCGCCCGGTACCATTTTCTATTTTATCAAAAAAAAGTGACCCCGCACACGCCAGTGTACAGGGTCAAGGACTAGGCATCCAAGTGCCCGAGCAAGTTGCCTAGGACTCAGAACTTACTTGCGAGACAGCGAACGCAAATCCACCCTCACTGGACCACCCGCGGTCGGTGTGGCCGTAGGCCGCCTCCAATGAACGACCTCCGTCATAACGGTTCACGTAGAGCAGAGACGGACTACCATGATGATCTTTGATGGGTTCGTGCATTGCGATGATCCAGTAGAGACCCATGGCTTCAAGCTCCCAGTCCGTAAACTTCTCACGTATGAGACAAGCGGCTTCGGTGTTGAGCTCGGTGAGCTTCCGCCTGTTAGCCTCTATGCGAATTCTCTTAGTAATCCGCTCGTTACCACCAAAGAGCGTACCCTTCAAGACGGCAACTTCAGTTGTCACGCCAGAAGTCGGTTTGAAATCCGGGGAGCGCAGTAAGCTTTTAGCAAAGTTGCTCACACGGAGACCATTGTTTTTCAGACGCTCGATCCACTCGGGACCGGTTGTACCGTCAGAAGTGACCTTGAAGTAGATGACGCCATCCTGTTCCCGCCACGACCGAGGTGGCTCGGAAACCGTAACCTCGCCACGGAGGAACTTTTGGACTCCCTCTATACCACCGAGCTTGTTGACGATCGCTTCCACTTGTCCGAGATTCAATTCACCGTATTTCATGATTTCTCTCCTTTCAGCTGTCTGCTGATAGTTTCCTCACTACCCGTGAGTTAAGGGGCTCAACCATTGTGGTCACAGCCAGGAAATGCCTATAATTAGGCATTTTTTGGCTGTGACCAGTAGTGTTTTTTTGCAAGTATTTTCTCAAAGTTCTTGATACTATAAAAAGTACATCATATCCTTATATATCTGTCAACAGTTTGGTTCGGAGATTTCCCCTTTTCTTGACTATATTTTCATACCTTCTAAATAAAGGTAGGAGTTCATTTTAAGAAATCACATATTATACACGCTTCCCTTCCTTGAGCGTAATAATCCACCCCAAAATGGTTGGCCAAGTCCGAAATATAATGAAGAGGTAACTATCGGCTGAATTTTTTTTCCGTTTGTCTTTTAAGAAAGATAAAGTGCAGTAATATTTTAAATATACTGCCCATAAAAAATCCTAGTGCCAATCCCTTTACTCCCATAGAGAGAGAGAAGAAGTATGCGCTCGTAAGCGTGACGATAAGTCCGCCCACCGCTATTAGTGTCGGAACGGCACTATTTTTTAATGCGTAAAAGACTCTAGCCAGCAGGTGATTGACACTCTCCGTCACAATTGAGAGCGAAAATACTCCCAAAGTTGCCGCAGTCAGTTCGACCGCTTCCCTACTAAATTCCCCGCCACCAAGAAGTATGCCAATTATTGGCCTACGAAAGAAATACATAAAAAGTGCTGCTGGTATTGTGGTCAGAAGTATCGCCTTGAGAGTGAATGTCATCTGATCCACGAATTCCTGTCTATTATTGTTCGACACCGCTCGTGATAGTGCCGGGAATGTGGCCAATGCCAAAGTTATACCGATAATAGCCACCGGTACAGTCTGAAAATTATTTGCAAAGGTCAGAACTACGATAGAACCGGTGCTGATAGTGGAGGCGATTACCGTGAAGCCCAGGAATATGAATTGTTCTATTGGATGACCGGCCATGCGCGGGAGCATTAGCCGGATATATTTCCTTAAATGCTCGTCAAGTTTAATTTGGGGTCGATAGTTGAAATATCTCTTTTTCAACCCTATTATCCGCGATAATAAATGGAGTAGCGCGCCAGCCAGAGTACCTATGACCACTCCGTAAATACCGAAGGGTTGTACCAGAAAAATAGTGCCGCCAATTATGCCCAGGTTGTAAATGGCGGGTGAGATACCGAACCAAAAAAATCTCTCTTCACTGACCAGCACGCTGCCGAGCGTGTTGCTTGCGGCAAAGATCAACGGTGACAATAGTAATAGCCGCATTAGGTTAACAAAAATAGTTTTTGATTCTGCATCAAAGCCAGGTACGACAAAATGGCTCAATTGAGGGGCGAATATGAAGACTAAGAGTCCGGAGATCAAGACTATCAGAAGAGATCCGTTCAAGACTGAGTTACTGAAAGTAATCGCTTCCTCTCTTTTCTCTTTGGTAAGGAGATCGGTGAAAATTGGCACAAAGGCTGCCGAGACGGCTCCGGCGACAAAAATATTCAATAAAAGGTTGGGCAGTATAAAGGCGGCATTATAGGCATCGAGAGGAATAGACGCGCCGAAATTTTGAGCTAGGAATCTGTCCCGCAACAGACCCAGAAGATTGCTCAAAAGAGCAGTAGAAGCCAAAATAGCCGAGCCTTTAAAAAAAGTTTTCCTATTTAAAAATAGGGTAAAAAGTCTTTTAATCATTTAATTTAAAGATTATCATTTCTGGCTTATAAACGGAAGGTATTTTGATTTTTTTGTTTTGGAGTATAATTAAGATATGGAGACTAAGATACACGGATATTTGTTTGATGGAGACCCGGATGGCTTGAAATTCGTGGCTAATTTTGACTGGGACGAGTTCCAAACAGCTAAATATGTGGTAGATAACAAAGGCGAAGGCAATTTCTTTGATTCTAAAGGTAATGTTCATTGGGAAATAACTAAATCAGCAGACGGTATTTATATGGTCAGCAAAGTAAAATCAAGTTCTTCTTCTTGGTTTTAACTTGTTGTTTTAAATTATGAAAAAAACAATTTGGATAGTAGTCGTAATAGTAATATTGGCTGTTGCCGTTTTCTTATTTGGTCAAAAGCAGGCGACAGCTCCCGAGACAGCTGAATCACCGACTCCTACTCCGACACAGGCGGTTCCGACGCCAACGCCGCAAGTATCACCGACCGCAACCCCCGACAGCGCTCAGCCGACCCCTTCAAGCCAGAATTTCGAGGTTATCTTCGCTGATGGTGCCGTCAGTCCCACCTCATTGAACATCAAGGTGGGTGATTCGGTGACTTTTATAAACAACGACGATAGGTCTCACTGGCCCGCTTCTGGTGTTCATCCCGCCCATCAAATATGTAAAGGCTTTGATGCCCTAGAAGGTTTGAATGAGGGTGATACGTACTCGTTTACTTTCAATGAAGCCAAGACCTGTCCATTCCACGATCACCTTAATCCGTCGATAAATGGACAGATAACTGTCAGCCCATAAGGCACTTCAAAGACGAATATAAAATTGATATAATAACTCGTATGAAGCGGGTTATTATATTGGTAATTTTTCTTTCGATTCTGGGCGTTTCTAACGTTCAGGCTCAAAGTTCACTCCATGAGGATATTAATGAGAGGAATCAGCAGATAGAAGAACTACAGAGGCAAATCGGAGAATATCAAAGACAAATCGAAGAAAATAGCAGCAAATCCTACACTCTTTCAAACGAGATAGGCAAGCTGAACGCGCAGATAAACAAGGTACGGCTTGAGATAAGAAGTCTGGACCTTTCCATAAATCAGGCCAACGCTGAAGTGACAGATACCCGGGATCAAATATTAGATGCGAGAAGTAAAATTGAGCTTCATAAGGAAGCTCTCGCCAGACATTTACGCACCCTATATCAGGTAGATAAAGAGAACCTAACTCACATCCTGTTTAAAAATGCCAGGTTATCGGATTTTTTTAACAATTTGAAAAACCTTGAGGATACGCAGTCGAATTTACGTGCGGCCATTTCCAACATAACCATACTTAAATCTGGTCTTGAAGGAAAAGAAGGAGAACTGGAGATTCAGATCAATGACTTAGAAAGATTAAAAGTTTTTCAATCTTTAGAGAAAAGGAGCTTGGACAACGTTAAAAGTGGAAAAAACAATCTACTTAAAGAAACTAGAGGCGAAGAAGCGCGTTTCCAGAAGCTTGTTAAACAATCAGAGCAAGATATACGGCGAATACGGGAGCAGATAACGTATTTGTTGCAAGGCGGCGTTACCGTTGAGGATGCGATTAAATTTGCTCAATTAGCGGCAATCGGTGCAGGTATCCGGCCAGCTTTCTTGTTGGCGCTTTTGGAAGAAGAATCCCGTCTCGGACAGTTTTTGGGTACTGGTAACTGGAAAGATGATATGTATGAATGCTATATTCGTCTTGGGACCGTATACTACCCGAATCGTAAGGCGTATTATCTTAACCGGGCCGAGGCGGAGAAAAATGCCTTTTTCGAAATTGTTAATAAGCTGGGTCTTAATCCCGATACGGTTAAAGTATCGAAGGAGCCGACATATGGTTGTGGTGGGGCAATGGGCCCAGCACAGTTCATACCCTCGACCTGGCTGGGCTATGAGTCAGAGGTCGCACGACTAACCGGCCACAATCCCCCGAATCCCTGGAATTTTGAGGATGCCTTTACCGCTTCGGCAATTAAGCTGGCCAGAGGCGGAGCGTCAAGCAAAACACGGGCCGGGGAAATCGCCGCGGCCAAGGCATATATCAGTGGTAATTCTCGTTGTACCAGTAGAATTTGTAATAGTTATTCCAGTAAAATATTGAACAGAGCGGCTCTTATCGAGCAAAACATGTAACCAATGTATTTAAAGAAGCATTACCCTAGTTTTATTGTTTTTTTGTTGCTAGCCGGTCTTCTGGTCTGGACTGCTTTTAATTCGGATAAAGAGTTTTCGATTGAAAATGGCTTAGTTCTTTTAGGCGTTGTAAAAACTCAGATAAGTATGGAGCAGAAGATTAATGAGGGCATAGAGCTCTTAAGTGCATCCCCGGTACTTGAAGGCGACTTATCAAACAAGCAGATAGCTCTGGCAATCTTAAATAAAAAAACTGGCGAAGTTTTTGAAAAAAGAGTTTGGGTGACTGATCAAGATATAGAATATTATCGCAGAACCGGCATATTAGTTCCGGAACATGAGCAGCCAGGGGACGATTTGAATGTTGAAGTTCAGTGGTGGAACAGCTTCAATTCGTATTTTATCTTTCCGGACAATCCTGAATTTGTAGTCGTGGCTAACAAGTACATGCTGCCCAGCTCGTATCTCGCCGGTTTGCCCGAACAGTCCGGGGGTCAGTACACGGATATAATATATTCTCCGTATTCAAAAGATCTTCATTTACCTGAAATTATTGAGAAAGGTAAAAAATATCTTGAAGAAAGGGTAGATAAGGCGTTTGAGCAATTAGAGGCGAGAAAAGTGTTTTCGCGTTCATCGCCGGGGAGCATAATAACTGCCACCGTAGACCCAGATTTTATAAAGAATATCATTTTAGTTGAACATATTGATCCACAAGGTTTCATTATTTCAACTGATGGTGGCAAAGAGCTGACCGAGAGAGTGCTGACCGTCATCGGAGCGAACCAGGAGCGGGCGTATAGATATACGGGTTCGCCGGCAGGGGCTAGCGGTATGGCTCAATTCATACGTCCGACATATGACAGCATGGTCATTCGATATCCGGAAGCTAAATTAATTAAAGATTACAACATGGGTATGGCTGACCATACGAATGCCATTAAAGCCATGGTTCTTTTCTTCGATCTTCATAAAAAAGATATCAGCAACAAAGTCACTCGGCAGGATATTATTAGACAGATTGGAATAACCGAGGAGATGTTAGCCGCGGCGTATAACGGTGGTCCTGGTAGGGTAGTCAGGTCGGTCAACGAATATGGTATGGCCTGGGTCAGTAGTCAGCTGAATTTGTCGAAAACAACCGTTTTCAGGAAAGAGACGCTGAACTATATTAAAAAATTCCAATCCATTAAGGGGCTGCGTATATTTTAGACAAACTAAAACCCCCGTAAAAGTACGGGGGTTTTAGTTTGGGATTACACTGAAGGCTGTTCTGTTCCTTCTCCTGCTGCAGGCTGTTCGCCTGTCTTTTCTCCTTCCGGTGTACCAGCTGGTTCACTAGCATTGTCGGAGTGCTCTTTCGTCATGTGCTCTTGCAGCTTCGTCTCTGCTACCTCTTTGGTATCGCCCTCTAAAGTTGCAGGGCAGTTTGTACAAGTTACTGATTCCATTGTTATTGTTAAAGACACCATGAGCACTAGCCCAGTCACGCGGGCAAGCCCATCGAGCCTCATTGATTACTGTTTTAAGGTAAAAGCTCGACCTATTTTATTATATCATTGAATTATTAATTTTGCAATACCGAATTATTAAATTCATGCCAAGATTTTAATCTTTTGTAGAAGCCAGCATCAGGAAAGCAGTTGAGATTATCGAAAAGAAATTTATTATTCACACCAACTAGCTTTTCCAAAATACTGTGCTCATCGTCTATATAATGTGTGACCCCTAATTTTACTGCCGTCTCGTTTTTATCTTCTGCCTTAAGGACAAAAAATGAGTTTTCTTCATTGAAATATTTTGGCCAAAGCTCGTATTTCTTCAAGAGGTCAATTGCTTTACCAGGGTTCCTTCGACGGGAGATCAGAAAATACGGGTCTCGCTCTTTAACTTGTGAAAGAATTTCCTTAACTCCGGGCATAAGAGGTGACATTTGAGAGACTACGGGATCGTCGTACATAAAATATTTTATTTTATCGAGTATCTTGGCAGGGATTACATGCTCTATGATTTCTGAAGGTGTTTGTTCTGGCTTCAATTCAACCCCAAAATCTTTAGCCAGTTTAATCCTGGTTGAGGAATGGTCTATTATCACACCATCTAGATCAAAGCCTATTGTTCTTTGGTTGACCATAAAATTTAAATTAAGTCCATATTTACCACTAATTTTTATTTGCCTATAATAACTTAAAACCAGCACCTTTAAAAGGGGGCAAGCCAATGCCTAAATGGCAAATTGATGGAAAGGTTTATTTCGACAGGTTGAATTTGAGTGCAGGCGAGTTCAGGGGGAAATTACATCTACCGGACGTGGCCAAAGTCAAGAAGGTTATACCGTTGAAAGATATGGGAAGGATCGACTCGTTGATCCCAACTACTCTAGAGATGGTTACTTTTCTGATAAGACGAATCAGAACAGTAGGTGGAGACCGGCCTTTTAGTGATGCCGACATCAGAATGGTAAAGATGGATCCGAGACAACTGAAAATCGGCCAGAGATATGTATATCGGGAGAAGTATCAGGGCTTGCTTGAAGAAGTTCCTGACATTTTCCACAAATTCTCGGTTACCAATGGGGGATTAGCCGATCTGGCAGCGTATTTCGTCTTCGGTTTGGATGGGCGGGGCGATTACTCCATGGCCTGCTATATGCCGCCGATGGTCGAGAAACATGGCCCTGATATAGTTATTATGGACGGTATTCACAGAAACTATCTATTGAGACAGTCGGGCATGACTCTCAACGTGATTCTTATCGAAGGCGTTACCGTGCCTTTTCCCTGCGGAATGAGAGAATGGGATGACGTCAAAGTTATTCCCTCGTGCTGTAAACCAGCAGAGCTTGGCATGAGATACTTCGAATTGAAGCAGGAACTTTTCAGAGATCTGAAATATCTTGGCATTGACGGCTAAAAAGGAGGAGAACAGCCATGAGGATAGCAGACAAAATAAATCCTGGGATTGAGGCCCTAGACCTACTTAAAATTCTTTTCTCTTCTCATGAATTTAAGTTGCTTGAAATCGTGAAATACGTATGCGAGGAAAAACCTCATTTCGATGAGGCGAAAGCCCGAAATCCAAATGCCAAACGCAGTGTCGCAAAAGCATTACAACACACGCCTGACTTTGTTCAGCCCACCTACTATCTTCAAAATATCACGGATTTCGAAACAGGATTGCCACGCATGGCCGATCTGAAAGAAATCGACCCGCATCGGGTAGAGGTCTCCAGCTATATGCCCGATGGCGACAAGAAGCCCCGGATTCATGAGGCGCTCAAGGTAGTTTCTCGAGTCAGGACCAAAAACGGACTATTTCACATCCCATTGCTAGATCTGGATATTCCCGTAGAGGAAAACGGCGCAGCTTCCGCAGAAGAGGTCTTTGTGAACCTGGGTATTCGGAGCGGCGTTGTTCTGGATAGCGGCAAATCTTATCATGCCTGGGGGCTCGATCTCCTTCCCGACAAAGATTGGCATGACTTCATGTACAGGGCGCTTTTACTGGATCGGATTGATCGAAGGTGGGTAGGTCACCGCCTGATCGATGGTCAAGCCAACCTTCGCATATCAGAAAAAAGAGGCAAAGTCCCTACCGTTGTTCATGTATTCTAACTCACCGCTTTTGCGGTGTTTTTTCATTATGATCCTAACTTCGAAGAAAGATCGGTAAATATCTCTTGATGTAGCTTCGGGGGCACTCTTAACTTGCCGATTCGAGAACCATCGTGGTCATCAGTACCTATTGTTGATATAAGATTGAATCTTCTAGCAATTTTATGGTAGTGAGCCATCTGTTTTTTCGTATGGGCATAGGAGAATGCTTCTATCCCGTCCAACCCATAACTTACTAATTCTTTCAGTATTTTTATAAATACCGTTTTGCTTTTCAGTTCTAGCTCAACTCCAGGATGGGCAAAGACCGCTATGCCGCCGGTCTGGTGTATTAACTTAATAGCATCGCGGCACTTAATGCTGTCTTTTTTTACATGGGCTAGTTGTCCGGGAAAAGTCATGAAAAGATCTATAAATCTGCCCTGTGTTCGCCTGTCCTCCTTGAATTTATATTTCTTGAGAAAAATTTCTTTATTGCGCGGGTCGCTATATATCAAAGAGAAGATGTGTGGTTTGCCCACATTTTTCAATTTTAAGATTTCTTTTAATTTCCCCCGGTCGATATGCAGACCGGCTTTCTTAAAAAGAGAGATCGTTTTTAAAAACTTTTTCTTTCTCCCCAGTAGTTGTTTTCTAAATAGGTTTTTTAATCTCGTATCTTTCACATTAATTCCATAGCCTAAGATGTGTAATCCTATATCGTCTTGCGATGCGCTTATCTCAACCCCGTGAACTGTTTTTATGCCGTATTGGGCTGCATTCTTGGCAAATCCAATACTACCATCCACGGAATCATGGTCTGTAAGCACAGCAAAACCAACTTTATTTTTTACTAGTTTTTTAACGACTTCCGATGGCTTAAGTTTACCGTCGGAGTTGTTGGAATGAAGATGGAGGTCGATTCTCACTTTTTGATTGCCGCTCACAGCGAGTGTTTTGATAATAAATATCTTCTTCATCAGTATAATCTTATCACGTATTTCTCTAACAAAAAGCCCCGCAAGCGGGGCGCAAGGGGGTAAATGAGGTTATTCTTCAATAGCTTCGGCTTCTTCGCCGTGACATTCTCTACGGTGAGCGTTTCCAGAACCTACTCTAATATTGCCGTGCAACGGGCATGAGTAACAACAAGGGAAAGCGTGTTTTGCGCCCACCTTTCCGTGACAAACACAGTGACACCTATGACTACAACCGCTGCCTGTCCCGCAGAAATTCGGTGTATCTGTTGCTTCAGTGGTTTGCAAGGCCTTATCCTCCTTTCGAAAAGAACAGTAAGCAGAGTATACCAGCCACAACCCCCAATTACCAGTGGATAAGTGACAAAAGTAGAAAATATGGTAAAATATCTTGTTATGAAAAAAGTCTATGTAGCAATGTCAGGCGGAGTTGACTCATCCGTAGCCGCAGCGCTTTTAAAGAAGCGCGGTTTTGATGTGACCGGAGTTTTCTTTAAACCCTGGTCGCCTGAAGACGGCAAAGCATTTTGTAATTGGCAGGAAGACAGGCAGGATGCAATGCGAGTCGCTTCAAAGATCAACATCCCATTCAAGACCTGGGATTTCTCAAAGGACTACGGTAAAGAAGTGACCGAGTACATGATAGATTCCTACCGCAAAGGCCTGACACCCAACCCTGATGTCATGTGCAATAAAGAGATAAAGTTTGGTCTGTTCCTGAAGAAGGCATTGGCTGAAGGGGTAGAATATATCGCTACCGGCCATTACGCCAAAGTAAAAAAAGTGGGAAATACCTACAAACTTTTTCGGGGAACGGATACCAATAAAGATCAGTCATACTTTTTGTATACGTTGAATTCAAATCAATTGAAGAGATGTCTTTTCCCTGTGGGCGAATACACCAAGCAAGAGATACGGAAGGTGGCCAAGAAATTTGGACTGGCTAATCATGATAAAAAGGACAGTCAGGGAGTTTGTTTCGTGGGGCAGTTGGATATGAAGGAATTTCTGAAAAGATATATTAAGCCTAAGAAGGGAGCTGTCGAGCTCCTCTCCGGAAAAACCATCGGTCAGCATGACGGAATATACTATTACACTATCGGGCAGAGGCATGGCCTTGACCTGGGAATTGATGGCGGACCGTATTACATCGTTTCTAAGAATATAAAGAAAAACATTATCTATGTTTCCCCCGACGAGAAGGATCTAGATGCAAAGGAATTAGTTGTCAAAAACACCACCTGGGTTAATAACCCAAAAAAATTACCCGTCAGTGCTAAAATACAAATACGTTATCGCGGCGAAGCAATCGCTGGAACGATAAATAGTAATAGATCCTCAAAAATCCTGAAGATTAAACTAAAAAAGCCCGTAAAGGCTATAGCCGAGGGCCAATCTGTAGTGTTTTACCGAGGGCAAGAAGTATTAGGCGGGGGAATTATCTCTTAGCTTTGCAGATTAATTTTGAGTACGGATATTAGACTTTGGCCAGTCATCTCTTGAGGCTGGGGGATTTGCATCAATTCGAGCACTGTCGGAGCGACATCTCCCAACATACCGGCAATTTCACGCACCTCCTGAGATATTTTTTGCGAACTTTTCTCCATCTGGAATCTATTGTCTACCAGATAGAACGGTACGGGACTTTCATTGTGTTTCGTCTCTTTCGCGCCTGATCCTCTGTATGTCATCTCTTCGGCATTACCATGGTCGGCCGTGATGACCATGGTACCGTTTTTAGCCAGAACAGCTTCTTTGATCATACCAATGCTTGTATCTATTGTCTCGATGCCTTTTATCGTGGCTGCAAAATTACCGGAATGGGCCAATAGGTCGGCATTGGCAAAGTTTATAACAATAAGGTCATAGGAACCGCCATTTATTGCTTCGACAACTTTCACGGCTATTTCTTTAGCCTTCATCTCTGGATTTTCCACTTGGTTCTTAAGGGATTCTATAAAAATATCCGTCTCACCTTCGTAACTTTGCTCCCGCAGTCCATTAAAGAAATAGGTTACGTGAGCGGATTTTTCCGTTTCTGCGATATGAAACTGTGCCATGTTGTTGGCACTAATAACTTCTGCCAATCCATTCCGTATTTCAGGAGGCGCGAAAGCCACAACAGCACGAGAATTTTCAAAATATCGGGTCATCGTGCAGATATATAGATTATCAAAATTAAACCTTTTAAATTTATCGAAATTATCTTCAACGAAGGACTTCGTAATTTGTCTCATGCTGTCTTCGCGGAAATTGAAAAAAATTAGAGCATCGTTATCCGATAAACCGGCGAAATCAGTTCCTTCGGCAACTATTGGCGGCATAGTGGGATCATTCTGTCCTTTCTGATAGTACGCTTTTACGGTCGCAATCAGGTCGGAACTTTTCTCACCTTCAGCCTTAGCCAAAAGCTTGAATGTTTTTTCCGTCTTGTCCCAATTATTATCTCTATCCATACCGAATGTCCGTCCAATTACCGAAGCAATCTTTCCAAAACCTCTTCCGCGAACTTCTTCATTTAATTTGGTCAATAACTCCGCCCCTTCCTGAAGACCGGAATCTCTTCCGTCCAAGAAAAGATGCAAATATGTTTCCTGATACTCTTTTTGTATCGCCAGGTCTAAAAGCGAGAGAAGGTGTCCGAAAGAAGCGTGCACTGTTCCCGAAGTCAGCAGCCCGATAATATGGACTTTGGAGTTGTTCTTTCTGGCATGATCGAAAGCCCCGGACAGTGCTTCGTTAGAAAAGAAACTGCTGTCAGATATACCTCTGTTTATTCTTGCCAGGTACTGATCGATAATTCTGCCCGCGCCGATGGAGAGGTGTCCCACCTCGCTGTTACCGGTTTCACTCCAAATCATGCCGACTGCCGGGCCGGATGCTTGTAATAACGCCATGGGGTATTGTTTGGCTATCTCATCAATGACAGGAGTCTGTGCCGTTTCGATCGGATTACCAACCATCTTCTTACCGACTCCCCAGCCGTCCAGAACGGCGAGTACGAATGGTTTTTTACCGGTTCCTTCCATGTGATTAAATATATCAAATTAGAAAGACGGTGGCTATTTGACTATTGACTAGAATCAATAATCATGCTAACCTACTAATGCATTATTGCACCTTAAGTTTGACAGGGAGGACACGCAGTATGACGACGCAGAAGAATCCGACTGAGAAGGAAGAGTTGTCCGGGTTCTTGAGCGGACAGAAGCAGGTTCTCGAAGCGAGGCTGATAGAGGCCAAAAGAGAACACCGGAGGGCCAGAGCTAATCTGGCAGTTGACCCGAATGAGTTCACAGAAGTTTGTGATCGGGGCAAATTTTTGGTCAGTCGGGATGTGGAGATCGCCAAGATTTCCAGGTCCGCTTCGGAGATTGCGCGGATCCATAAGGCGCTCTTGAAGATCGGACTCGGTAATTACGGTGTCTGTGAGGGATGCGACGAATTCATCCCGAGAGAACGCCTTGAAGCAATTCCCGAGGCCAGCAGATGCGCTTCTTGTCAGAAAGCGCACGACCGAGAGCTCGAAGAAGCTCCGGCCATGCAATAGTTTCAAATGCTTGCGTTTGGGCGCAGCAAACCTTTGGCGGACAGAAATGTCCGTCCCCTTTTTTGATATACGTTGACGTATTGAGCATACTGGCATATAATCAGGGTAGGTCTTAATTTTACTTAACTTTATAAGCAACTAACCGTCCACGCTTAAAGAACTTTCATCTATTCTCAATATTCCGCCTCTTAATAATAAGGAAGAGCGATAGCTATTCTTTAGGCGAGGATCTCTCGAAATTGGTTTCTGTGCTTGATAAAAAACATGGTTTTAGGAATATACTCCATAATAGGAGGTCTTTTAGCGTTATTCGTAGGTGCGGCTCTCGGCTACTTTCTTAGCCTCTTTCTTACTAATAAAAAAATAAGTTCGGCCAAGGCTAGGTCCGAAAATCTACTTGCAGCGGCTAAAAATAAGGCTCAGGATTTGATTTTGGAAGCAAATGAAAAATCCCTGGGATTGCTCGAAGAATCAAAGAAGGAAGACCGGGAACGACATAGACAGCTGGTAAAAATAGAAAGTTTACTTTCCCAAAAAGAATCCGAGCTTGATACTAAAGCGGAAGATGCAAAGAAAGAGAAGGCCTCACTTACTTCCAAAATTACTGAAGTCAGCCATTTAAAGACAGAACTAGAAGAAAAAAAGCAGGCTCAGACCGAAAAGTTACAAAAGATTTCAGAACTGAGCAAAGAGGATGCTAAGACAATGCTCTTCTCTAACCTGGAAGATGAATACGGACAGGAACTGCTTGAAAAGATGCATAAGCTCGGTCAATCCAACAAAGAAGAACTTGACAGAAAGGCCAGGGACATTCTGTCGGTATCCATTCAGCGTTATGCCGGTTCTCACATAGCCGATGCCATGACAACGGTGGTTGCTTTGCCATCTGATGAAGTGAAAGGCAAGATAATCGGAAAAGAAGGCAGGAATATCAAAACAATTGAAAGATTGACGGGCGTCGATATCATAATTGACGACACTCCGGAAGTTTTGATTATCTCTGGCTTTGATCCGGTTAGACGCCAAATCGCTAAGTTAACCATTGAGAAATTAATAGCCGATGGACGAATCCACCCGGCTAGAATTGAGGAAACTGTGGAAAAAGCAAAAGGCGAGATAAACGAGAAAATAAAACAGGCCGGAGAGGCTGCATTATTTGAAATCGGAGTTGGTGTGGTAGACCCGAAATTGACATACTTGCTGGGTAGACTTGCATTCAGAACCAGTTTCGGCCAAAATGTATTATTGCACTCCATTGAGATGTCCCATGTTGCCGGAATGCTGGCTTCTGAAATCGGGGCAGACGTAATGGTTGCAAAAAAGGGCGCTTTATTCCATGATATAGGTAAAGCGGTGGACCACGAAGTTCAGGGTACACACGTTGAAATAGGGCGAAAGATCTTACAAAAGTTTGGAATTGATGAGAAGGTGATCCAGGCCATGGAGGCACATCACGAAGAATATCCATATTCAAGCGTGGAATCTCGCATTGTTCAGGCAGCTGACGCCATATCCGGCGCAAGGCCTGGTGCTAGAAGAGACACGGTGGAAATATATCTCAAGAGGCTTGAAGACCTTGAAAGGATTGCCGATTCCTTTAGCGGAGTCGAGAAATCTTATGCAATTCAAGCAGGAAGAGAATTGAGAATATTCGTGACGCCCACTAAAATTGACGATTTATCCGCTATGAAAATGGCCAGAGATATAGCCAAGAAGATTGAATCAGAGATGAAATATCCGGGCGAGATAAAAGTCAACGTAATTAGAGAAACCAGAGCAATTGAGTATGCAAAATAAAGGTGGTGGTTGGCGGGTTTAACCAGACAGCCATTGCTAATTTAAAGAAGGGGGGTGAATTATGCCAGTTACGAAAAACCAATTCATACAGAATTTAGCCGATAGATTAAATGTACCGAAGAAACAAGCGGCCGAAATTCTTGATGCTTTCACAGACGAGGTAACAAAGACTATGAGAAGCGGCGAGAAGTTAAACTTGAGCGGCTTCGGAATCTTTAAGGTGCAGGACCGACCAGCTAGAGCCGGAAGGAATCCGAGGACAGGTGAGACCATTCAGATCAAGGCTTCCAAGAAAGCCAAGTTTGTACCCGCAAAAGCTTTGAAAGAAGCAGTTCTCCAATAATATTTTGGATCCAGAATATTATTCTCTAAAAACCCGTCTAATGGCGGGTTTTTGGTTTTTCTGGACATGGGGAGTCTTGGAGCGTATAAATATACTAGAACCTTAAACAATAGCCGACAATTTTGGAGGTGGCGTTATGACAACTAGCTTTACGCCTACAAGAATCGGCGTCATCAAAAGCGGAGGAATTGCTAACGGCCCTTTCGGGGCTGGCGCCTATAGAGTTCTATCAGAATGCTTGAAACAACACGGCATGGAGATATCCAAGGTCGTTGCTAATTCGGCTCAGACATTTTCTATACTCCTCGAGTCAGTGGGTAGATTCGACGAGATAATCAAGATCTGGTCGGAGTTAACTGTCGATGATGTTTTTAAACTCCACTACTGGGGCAAACCTCTTAATCCTCTGGCAAGAGACGCAATTTTAGACAGTAACCCCTTGAGACGCAATGTCGAAATTTGGTCCCGAGACTATCTGGATGAGATAGTCAGTGATCGAGCGACTCCTTTTGAAATCGTAGTGACAGATTTAAAAACCGGTAAAAGCATATATTATCCGAATAAACCAGAGTACAAAGCTCACTTAGTGGACATATGCATGGCTTCTGCCGGCCTGATACCATTTCTTAAACCAACAGTTGTGGAAATTGCTGGTAAAAAGATGATTTTAGGGGATGGAGGTTTCACCGACAACATGCCCCTGAGGAGATTACTAGATGACGGCTGCGACTTAATATTCATCGTCGATGCTTATGGTGGTGATGTCGGCGCCTATGACCCCGAAGAGCTCAATTGGCCGGATCTTCTTACCAGAGTATTCGGTATAGTGGTTAATCGGAACTCTCGTTTGAGTTTAGCCTTAAACAATCAAAAGAGTGCTGTCGCCTCAGCCTTGGATCATATGGAGTCGAGGCTTGTGGGATGTTACGGTTCCGGAAGTGAAGCCACGAAGATAATAGAAGAAGCCAGACGCACACTCGATGTACACGGTAGCAAAAAATTTAAACTCGTCCGGATTAAGTGTATTCAGAAATTCAACACTTTTGGCTTAAAAGATATCAATCCGGATAATATGGAAACGTTGATAGAACTTGGTTATTGGTCTGCAAAATTGGCCATGTATAGACTCGGATTAAATTCCGATAAAGTTTAACCCCTTCGGGGGTTTTATATTGATAATCTGATAAATTAGTGTTAAAATATGTCATAAAATCAATGTCTCCCCTCGTAGTTCAATGGACAGAACCAGAGACTTCTAAGCTCTTGATGGGGGTTCGATTCCCTCCGAGGGGACAATGAAGCTGAAGATAAAAAGAATTAATAAATCATTGCCTTTGCCTGAGTACAAAACAAAAGGCGCAGTAGCTTTCGATTTGTATTCCAGGATAGACGAGAGAATAAAGCCGAAGGAAATTAAAATGCTCCCGACTAATTTGATAATGGAGATACCCAAAGGATATTTCCTGTTAGTTGCCAGCAGAAGTAGTACGTTTAAGAAAGGGGTAATGATGGCGAATAATGTGGGCATAATTGATCAGGATTTCTGCGGTCCGAAAGACGAGCTGAGATATGCAGCATATAATTTCAGCTCAAAGACGGTTCAGATAAAAGTAGGGGACAGAGTTGCGCAAGCAATGCTGATCCCATTTGAAAGAGCTTCATTTCAAGAAAGAAAGAGCATGAGAAAGAAGTCGCGGGGCGGTTTTGGTACGACAGGCAAATAATGACGGGGCATACAGCAAAGAAGGCTGTTTTTTTTGTGAACGTTATTAATTGAACCCCTACTTATGGTATGCTATGATAACGTTATGCCAAAGATAAATTTACTTAAATCTCAAGCCTCGAAATTAAGGGATGCCGGGTATTCCTACAACATGATATTTAATAGGTTAGGTATTTCCAAGAGCACCCTGAGCAACTGGTTTAGGGATAGGCCGTTCAAGCCGAACAAGGAAGTTTTGAAGAGAATACAATACGGACCTATCAAGAGTGCAGAGAAAAGTCACAATAAGAAGGTGGCAGAAATAAATAAGTTAAGGGACCTCGGCACTAAAGAAGTTGGTAAATTAACAAGAAGGGATTTGTGGCTTTTAGGAATTGGTTTATATCTGGGAGAAGGTACTAAATCTTACGATTCCACACGTGTAATTAACGCCAATCCGGATATTATTCGGTTGGCAATAAGGTGGTTTAAAGAAGTATGCAAATTAACGGATGAAAATATAACAATTGCATTGCACTTGTATCCAGACAATGATATTGAAAAATGCTTGTGTTTCTGGCGTAAAGTTACCAAGCTTCCTCGGGCATGTTTTAGAAAAACCCAAATTGATCATAGAAAGGATAAAACCATTTTTAAAAATAAAAAATTGCCTTATGGTACTGCCCATATTACAATTATTAGTAGCGGGAATCCTAAGTATGGTGTTAAATTGTCCAGAAGAATATATGGCTGGATGCACGGTGTTTTAAATCAAATATAATGCGGGGGTAATTCAACGGTAGAATGCCTCTCTTCCAAAGAGGATGTTGCGGGTTCGAATCCCGTCTCCCGCTCCAGAATAGGTCTATTTTCATCTCAAGGGCCAATTGATTTTACCCGTATTCCATGGTAAAATATTTTTAAGTTTCAAATTCCCGCCCAATATTCCAAGGCGGGCTGTTGTGTAATGGTAGCACGAGTCCTTTGGGAGGATTTAGTCCGAGTTCGAATCTCGGCAGCCCGACAGGGTTAGTTAAAATTGAATATGGTGGCTGTAGCTCAATGGTAGAGCATCGCTCTGTGGCAGCGAGGGTTACGGGTTCGATCCCCGTCAGCCACCCCGACGAGAGTTGAACCTGTTTGACAAAAACGTCATGGTTATGCCATGATGTTTTTAGTTGCTTTTAGGGAGGTGCACCTTGAGAGAAGAAAATTACGTAGAGACTGGTAAGAATGTTGCGAGTATTTTAAGCGGTAGTGCAGACATCCACTATGGTTATCACTATACTCTTAGTGGCCCAGACAAAGATTTTAAAAAGATGGTGCTAGGCGAAATACCCTTATCTACTACTGAAAAAGAGCGAGCCCGTCTTGCTACTACATCTTTTCAGGAACTTGGACTTACATTCGCTTCTTATGAGGAAGTTAAACGAGTAGCTACTCTTTTTGAACAACGATACGGAACCAAGGAGTATGGAAAGGAAAATGAACAAGAGATAAGACAAGATATGGCCTCTGTGCTTCAAGAGGTAAGAAGTTAAATTAAGCAAGACAATTATAGAAATGCAAACCGTTTTAAATAACGGTTTCTTTGTTATAATTAACCAAATTACACACGTGTGATTGTAAAACAGGTTCTAACATCCTTACACAAACGACCCATGGGTATTCTCGAATCATTAATATTTGTTTTCCTGGCCCTATTCTTCATAGGTCTGATTATTAGTCTTGCGGTTTGGTTGATGTGGGTCTTTCTGATTTTGGCCGCAACTCTATTTATCATACGGTTAATAACCAAACTAATTAGAAAAATTAAACGTCCGAAGTAAAATATTTGCAATAAAACGCTCTCTTCACTAGACTCTTAGCAAGAGTTCTTTTTAAATTTTATTCTCTAGAAATACTCGGAATCAAAGATACCAAGAGGAGGTCAGTCATGGAATTGAGAACCATTAATTCTATACGGCTGGAACTCCCAAGATTCACAGTCGTTTTTTTAAAGGTCGTCGACGTAGATTCAGAGGAAAACTCATCTACCGAAATGGATGCCCCATTCTGGGTCAAGCTGAGAATAGAACCTAACATTACCGGGTATTTCGAATGTCATGAGGACGAACTGCATGAAATTGTAAGATTTATCATCGACGAGGCAGAGTTCTTCGCTCCCTTGAGTTTCTTCCTAGAGGTCTCTTTGGAACCGGTAGATGCCGCAGAGGGTGCCCACTGCGCGGTTCTCGACTTCATTGCCCAACCGGGTGTTGAAGCGGTCGTCGTATCCGGTGGTAAATATGTTGAATATCCGCTGGTGGGGCACCCCATACTACAGGCTATTCTGCTATTTAACCCGATGTATGAGTCGAGAGGTAAGCCCAACTTTTCAACTCCAGTCATTGTGGTTTAGGCAGCGGGAACACCGCTGCTTTTTCTTGCCATAAACGGTATTGTTAAAAAGTTCAGGTTTGATGTATGAGAACTCTCCAGGTGATTTTAAGTAGGGCGGGCTTTTAAGAAGCCCGTTTTTGTTTTATCATTTTATATAATGACCCACCTGGAAATACGAGATAAGTTTTTAAGATTTTTTGAGAAGAGAGGACACAAGGTAGTGCCCTCGAGTTCACTTTTGCCGACAGATCCATCGGTTCTTTTTACGACGGCCGGCATGCAGCAATTTAAACCATACTATACCGGCGAAGCTGATCCGATGAAAGATTTCGGTTCTTTGAACACGGCATCCGTCCAGAAAAGCATGCGTACCTCAGATATTGATGAGGTCGGTGATGAATCACACAATACTTTTTTTGAAATGCTCGGCAATTTCTCTTTTGGCGGATACTGGAAAAAAGAGGCAATAGAATACGGCTACGATTTCATTGTCAAAGAGTTGGATGTTCCGCTAGACAGGGCTACTGTTTCGGTTTTCAAGGGTGACGACGAGACACCGGCCGACAATGAGTCTTTTGAGATTTGGAAGTCGTTGGGTGTGCCGGAGAGAAAGATAATCTTTGGATCCAGGGAAGATAATTTTTGGGGTCCGACAGGCAGCAAGGGGCCATGCGGTCCGACTACGGAAATATATATCGATGGCACAGAGGTATGGAATATAGTTTTTAATGAATATTTCTGCGACGAGAATAAAAAGTTCTTGCCTTTGGATAAGAAAGGCATCGATACCGGTATGGGTATCGAGAGACTGGCGATGATAATACAGAAAAAGGGGAATATATTTGAAACAGATCTTCTGGCGCCGATAATAGGGGAGATAAGAGGAAAAAAAATGTACGATCATGAAAAGAATATTGTCTCGGAGAGGATAATAGCCGATCATCTTCGTTCGGCCATCTTTCTAATCGCTGATGGAGTCAGGCCATCAAATGTAGAGCAGGGATATATTTTGCGAAGATTACTACGCAGAGCTATCCGTCACGGTCAGCTGTTAGATCTACCCCCTGATGTCTACGAAAGAATACTCCATGTAATTAGCCATGATATTTACGGGGAAGTGTATCCTGAATTTAAGAAAAAACACGAGGAGATATTAGAGACTATTCGTATTGAATCGGATAAATTCAATAAAGCGCTCGGTAATGGTTTGCGTGTTTTTAACAAGATAATGGATAACATGCAAAAGCAAGACAAGAAAGTAGTATCCGGCACTGATGCCTTCAACCTTTATACCAGCTTCGGTTTTCCGATTGAATTGGTTGAGGAATTGGCGAAAGAAAACGGACTAACCGTTGACCTGTCAGGTTTTGAAAAAGAGATAGAGGAACACAAAGCAAAATCACGGAAAGGAGCGGAGAAAAAATTCGGTGGCCATGGATTGATCCTGGACAACGGCGAATTGAAAGTCGGGAGCAAAGAAGAGCTGAAAAAAGCAACACGTCTGCACACCGCAACTCATTTACTGCACGCTTCGCTTCGCAAGGTATTGGGTGATGAGGTCAGACAGGCCGGATCGGATATCACCGCCGAAAGATTAAGATTCGACTTTACATTTCCCAGGAAGCTAACTGAGGGGGAAAGAAAAGAAGTAGAAAATTTAGTAAACGAGGTCATCAAAGATGGACTCACCGTTTCTTTTAAAGAAATGCCCTACGAAGAGGCTCTAAAACTGGGCGCCCTCTCTTTCTTTAAAGAAAAGTACCCCCCGGTTGTAAAAGTATACACCGTAGGGGATTGGGAAGAGCCTTTTAGTCGCGAGCTCTGCGGAGGACCGCATGTCTCAAATACAGCAGAAATAGGTCACTTTAAAATCAAGAAGGAAGAATCAATCTCAGCCGGGACTCGTAGAATCAGAGCTATTATTGAATAGCTGACTTTCTTTTGTCTTGAACTTCTCAGGTATCTCGTTTGTGGATATTCAATATGGTATAATCTTAGTATAAATGAGCTCAACTAAGATCATAAATGTTCTAAAAAACGATAGTTTTGAAGATGTTTTCAGTTACTTCAAAAATATTGAAGCGGAAGACGTAATATTTATCTTTCCGAAAGGCTCTAGATTCGCAAAACAAGAACAGTATCTCGAGGCTATTAAAAGAGAAGCTGATGTTTCTGGCAAAAGAATCAGCGTTATGACAAGAGACCCGGTGATCATCAGGCTTGCCACTGACCATGGCATGGATATCCTAGAATCGAATGAGCCAACTCGCAGCAACCGGCCGGAACGTCCAAAAAATGAAAAAAGCCAAGTCGAAATAGAAAAAGGGGTTGAAGCAAAAATAGAAATACCAGAAACAGAAGAAAGGGAATATTCTTTGCCTCCCGATGAAGATCGGGCTCAACCTCAAGCTAAACCGGCAATGTTTGAGGAAGAAGGCGATTCATACCATGAAGCTGAGCTACCCGAAGTAGTACTAACGGCTGCCAGAACCAAAAGGAAGGAAGAGTATGAAGAGCAAAACCAGAGAATAATCAAAGACATCATCAGAAGTGAACCGGATAGTACGGTGAAAATTAAAGAGGCTAGAGAGCCGACCTTCGAATTGGATATTAAAAACGAAACGGATGACACTAGTAGATCCATCGGGGATATCGAAAAAATCTGGGGAGGAAAGAGAGAAAAGGCCAAAGATCTATTTGTAAATCCGGCTAAAAGAATTAAATCCTCAAATTTTTTCAAAAAAACCCCGTTGTTGGTTACGGCTGGCGCAGTTATCATTCTGGGGCTGATACTTTACGGAACTCTTGGCAGTGCCCAAATTACGATTGTCCCACAAAAGCAAAATCTTAATTTCCAACTGAAGGTATCTGCTTCAAGTACGGCTACGGATGTTAGCGTCGACTTTAACAAAATACCCGGGCAGAGATTCACCGATCAAAAAGAAGCCTTTGATGTATTTCCGGCTACCGGACAAAAAGAAGTGGTCCAGAAAGCTAGCGGAGAGATAACTATATACAACAAGAGCCTAGTTGCCCAAAGATTAGTAGCCACGACTCGCTTCGAAACGCCCCAGGGCCTAGTTTATAGAATTCCACAGACTCTCATTGTTCCGGCAGGAACCAAAGATGGTTCAACGATTACTCCGGGATCCATCAAATCAGCAGTGAACGCAGATAGACCCGGATCGGAATACAATATTGGTCCGGCAACCTTTACCGTACCCGGACTCGCGGGTTCACCTAAATTTAATGATTTCAATGCTGAGTCGTCTACGCCAATGACCGGTGGTATCATAGGGCCTTCAAGGGTAATCACTGAGGAAGACTTTGCTAAGGCCCAGGAGGCTCTGACCGAAAGAGTGAGAGAGGACATACTCCGATCAGTAAAGAGCCAGTCAAGCGATCTTAAAATTTTAGATTCGGTAGCGATAGAATTTGAACCCCCGGTAACGAATGCGAAGGCGAACGAGGCTGCATCTGAATTGAGGATGACCATAAAAGGCACAGCTGACGTGGTTGTTTTCAGAGAAGCCGATGTGATGAAATTGATTGAAAACTTTGTGTCTGAAAGCGGCGACTTCGAGGTACTCAAAAAGGGTCTGGATATTAATTATCTAAACCCCGTTCCGAGCCAGGACAATACCTCTTTGACATTCGACATACGAGTGACCGGAAAAGCGGCGTCTATACTGGATACCGGGAAAATAACTAATGAGGTTGCCGGTATGAGCGAAGATGAGATACGTACCTATTTTAAAAATATAGACGAAATAGAGTCTGCTCGTATAGTCCTATCTCCTTTCTGGGTAAAAAAGATGCCCAGAGATTCAGGTAGAATTAAAGTAATTATCAATAACAACTGAGACATCGAGAAGGCCTGAGGGTAAAAGTTGACTTACGAATCTCCATCTGTTAAGATATACTCAATGGAATAAAGGTTTTATTCAGCCTGATTTCCTAGCGAAATCTGGTTTTTATTCTATCTTTTCAAAATTGTCAGATAATAAATTAAAAAAAGAGGGTGTGGTCACAGAAGCGCTTCCGGACACCAAGTTTAGGGTCAAACTTGATGACGACCAAGAGATTTTAGCATATCTATCCGGCAAGATGAGAATACACTACATCAAGGTAATGATTGGTGACAAAGTGACCGTTGAGATGAACCCGGGTGACGATAAGGGTCGCATTGTTTATCGTAAATAGAATTATGAAAGTACAGGCATCAGTTAAAAAAATGTGTAATAAATGTAAGCTCGTCCGTCGAAAGGGCAAGCTATTTTGTATTTGCACGAACCCGAAGCACAAGCAGAGACAGGGTTAATCAATTTATACATATGGCAAGAATTTCAGGAATCAACATTCCGGACAATAAAAAAATAGAGTTTTCGTTAAGATACATTTACGGGATCGGTCTTTCAGAAAGCCGTGTCATTCTTAAGTCAGTCAGCATAGACAAAGATAAAAAAGCCAAAGACCTAACACCGGAAGAGGTTAGTAAAATCCAGGGTCTTATTGAGCGCAATTATAAAGTTGAGGGAAACTTACGAAGGCAAGTTTCGGATAACATAAAGAGGTTGAAGGAAGTAGGCTCTCTTAGGGGTGTGCGCCATATCAGAAGACTTCCGATACACGGAAGAACAAAGACAAATTCTAGAACAATAAGAGGAAATGTCAGGAGAACGATGGGATCGGGACGTAAGTCGTCAACACAAAAGACATAATATTTAATTTACCATGGGAAAGAAAAGAATTATTACTACGGTTGAAGGAGGAGAAAACGCCGAAAAGAAAATCGGTGTTTCTCCCGTTTCCAAAAAAGGAGCGAAGAAACAGGTACTAAAAGGCACCATCCATATTTCTTCTTCATACAATAATACGATTGTTTCAGTAGCTGACGCCAAAGGAAATGTTTTTACGTATTCTTCCGCCGGAAGTCTGGGTTTCAAGGGTGCTAGAAAATCAACACCTTATGCCGCAACCCTAGTCGGCAAAGATGCGGTTGAAAAAGCTAAGAAGTTCGGTTTCCAGGAAGCAAAGGTTTCAGTAAAGGGTATAGGTCCCGGTCGTGAGGCTGCAATAAGAGGAATTGCCAGCACCGGAGTTAACATTACTGCAATAATTGACGCCACACCCATGGCCCATAACGGAGTCAGGCCGGCAAAACCAAGAAGAGTATAATATCTATTTAAATAATCATGGCACGTTACAGAGGACCAAAAGAAAAGATAGAACGCAGGCTGGGAACGAAGCTTTTTCTTAAAGGCGAACGTTCGTATTCTCCAAAGTCGGCAACCGTAAAGAGGATGTATCCTCCCGGAGCAAGAACTAAGAGATTTCAGGCCAGACTTTCAGAATACGGTCAGCAGCTTCAATCGAAACAAAGAATCAGAAACGTTTATCGCATGCTTGAGAAGCAATTCAAGAATTGGGTTAAAGATGCCATAAGTTCTAAATCTGAAACTGGCGACCACCTGGTAAAGAGATTGGAACGACGATTAGATAATGCGGTTTTCAGATCAGGATTTGCTCAATCAAGGGACCAGGCCAGACAGGTCGTAAATCATGGCCACATCTTAGTAAATGCGCGAAAGGTTTCAATTCCATCATATGAAGTGAAGAGTGGGGATGTGATCACTGTCAGAGAAGGTAGTAAGAAATCAAAATATTTTTCAATATTAGCACCACAGTGGATTAAGAAACACGAGGCACCTCAGTGGATAGACCTGGATGTAGACACGTTCACTGCTAAAATCGTTGGCGCACCGGTCATGGGTGAAAGCGGATTGGAGAGCGGTGACATACAGTCAACTATTGAATATTATTCAAGATAATCAATCTTTTACCTCAGTAGCTGTTAAGATGATAGGTATTAATTCCTAATTCAGCTAGCAGATTACGGGCTAAAAGATAGAAAACATGATTCAGTTACCATCAGAACCAAAGTCAGTGTCAAAGACCGGTAATCGGGCAGTTTTTGAAATTTCGCCTCTTTATCCCGGTTATGGCATGACCATAGGCAATACCCTGAGGCGTGTCCTCATTTCCTCTCTTGAGGGATCCGCCATTACGTCGGTCAAGATCAAAGGAGTAGATCACGAATTTTCCTCAATGGAGGGTATCCTTGAAGATGTCATCGAGATAGTCCTGAATCTAAAGAAGGTCAGATTCAAGCTTTTCAAAGATGAACCGGAGACTCTCACTCTTTCTTCAAAAGGAACCGGCGAGATCACCGCTAAAGATATTAAAACGACTGCTAACGTTGAAGTGGTCAGCAAAGATCAGCATATTGCGACAATGACCGATAAGAAAGCCGAATTCGAGATGGAAATGATTATTGAAAAAGGTGTTGGTTATGTACCTGTCGAGCAGAGGCAGAAAGAAAAATTAAGTGTCGGAAAGATAGCTATTGATGGTATCTTCACTCCGATCAGGAACGTTAATTTTACAGTTGAGAACATCCGTGTTGGACAGAGAACTGATTATAATAAGGTTTTAATGGATGTAGAGACTGATGGAAGTGTCAGCCCGGAAGAAGCTATCAAGAAAGCGTCAGATATATTGATCCAGCACTTCAATACTATCAGCGCTATTGAGGTGCCCGAGGAAAATGTCGCTGCTGATGCCAAACCCAAAAAGAAAGCTACCAAAAAGAAAAAAGAAGAATAAACATGGAACACGGAAAGAAAAACAGAAAATTTGGAAGAGAGACCAAGCAGCGTAAAGAATTAATGCGCGGTCTTGCCGAATCTTTGATTTTGAACGGTAAGATAACGACTACGCAGGCTAAGGCCAAAAGCTTGAAATCCTACGTTGAAAAGATTATAACCAAGAGCAAGGAGAATAAGCTTTCTGTGATCAGAAATCTTTCCGCTCAGTTCAGCCCGAGCATTACTAAGAAATTAGTTCAGGAGTTGGGTCCGAAATTTACCGATAGAGCCGGGGGGTATACCCGAATAATCCATTTGCCTCGCCGCCCAAGTGACGGATCAAGAATGGCAATAATTGAATTTGTTAACTAACATGACACATAATATTGATGCCGCAAACCAATCATTAGGCCGTCTCGCGAGTAGGATCGCGGTAATTTTACGTGGCAAGACAAACCCTAGTTACCAACCACGCCTTATGCCTGAAGATAAGGTCGTTATTAGCAACATCAAACAAATTAAATTTACTGGCAAGAAGCTAGATCAAAAGATATATTACCATTATTCTGGTTATCCAGGAGGTATGAAAGAGAGAAAGCTCGGAACTATGTTCGAGAAAAATCCCAAGCGCGTATTATGGCTCGCAGTTTACAGAATGCTAGCCCAAAATAGATTAAGAGCTAAGATAATGAAGAATCTTATTATAGAATCCTAATCATGGCTACTGCTAAATCAACAACCAAAAAAACCAAAGCTACTGCAAAGATTGCTAAAACAGCTAAAGTTAAAGTACGAAAAAAGATCCAAGAGCCAGTCGATAAAGAGGTGCTCGCGGAGAACGTGACTGCTGAGAAATCTGTTTCTGCAGGATCAGAGAAATACTACGAAGCAGTCGGACGCAGAAAAGAATCCACTGTCAGGGTTAGGGTATACACAAAAAAATCAACAGATAGTCAGGAATCTGAAGAAAAGGCATTGATAGTAGTAAACGGAAAGTCATATTTTGAATACTTCTCAAATTCAAGATTGCGGGATACCGTCGATGCACCCCTAAAGAAGCTTAAATCAATGAACCGTTTCAAGGCAACAGTCCATGCTAAAGGTGGGGGGAAGACAGGCCAGGCTGATGCTATTAGATTAGGATTGAGTAGAGCCCTGGTACTCTTTGATGAAAATTTCGCTAAAAAATTACGTAAGTCGGGATATCTAACTCGCGACGCGAGAGAGAAGGAAAGACGCAAGTACGGACTCAAAAAAGCGCGCAAAGCTCCACAGTGGTCCAAAAGATAGAGCGAACCGGCTATCAAGCCGGTTTTCTTCTACTGATTATATTGATTTGACACATTATTTAACTCGTGATTTAATAAATCATCTTTAACAACTTAATAGGAGGAATCGGATGGAGCTGTTACAAAACCCCGGGATTCAGTTGATTCTGAAACGATTAAAGGCCGAGAAAGGTATTAAAAAGACCTTTCTTATCACCTGTTTCGGTTCAATATTGGGGGCATTCGTACCCCTGATATACGGGAAAGTAATACGACTAGCTGGTGAAGAGATGTCACCTATATGGTACATGGCCGCTTTCATTTTAATGTGGGTCACCCTTGACCAGATACGAAACTGGACCACAAGATACTCAGACAAAACAGGTCGTTGCACGGCATTGGACGTGGGTTCGAAGCTGTTTCTTGATGGCGTCTCCCACTTGATTAGATTGCCTATGGGTTTTCTATCAGAGCAAAAATTAGGAAAAGTCATCCAACAGTTGGGACGCGGCTCCGACAGAATAGAAAGAATGATTGCCGAAGTTCTATTTTCGCTAATCCCTCATTTCTTAAGTCTGTTATTCGCTCTGATTTTGATGTTCTTCATCAAATGGGAATTAGCTTTAATGGTAACGCTAGTTATTATTCTCTACACTCTGTCCATGATTTCTAGCAACAAAAGGCTATTGGAATTGAGCAGAGAAACAAAAAAGGTCTGGGAAGAAGCGTGGGGACATCTTTGGGATGTCGTTAGAAACGTTAAGGCGGTAAAGTCTAACACGAACGAAGGTTTTGAGATAAGCAGAATTAGCAATAATTTTAGTGGGTGTTACTCAAGAGAAAAAGGCATGGAAAATATACGTACTAAAATCAAAACTCTTGAGCACCTAGCATTCGGGCTTGGTTCTGTCTCTATCATATCCACCGGCGCATTAATGTTACGTTGGGGAACACTTGATGCCGGTGAACTGTTCTCATTCTTTGGGTATATCAATCTCGTCTACACTCCATTCAGTCGTCTAGCGCATAACTGGCGACTAATTCAAGAAACCATGGTCAGTGGAGAGGGGATCGCTCATTTCTTAGCAATAGAAGAAGAAGATTATCAATCCGGTGAAGAAATTGAAGTATCGGGTGATATTGAGTTCCGTGATGTATCATTCGGCTATGCCGATGGAAATCTAATATTGAAAGATATCAATTTCATTGTTAAGAAAGGTCAGACAGTAGCAATCGTGGGTGAAAGCGGTGGCGGAAAGACTACCCTAGTAGATCTGTTATCACGTTATCACGACACGACTGCCGGCGACATTCTAATCGGGGGCAGAAGTATTAAAGACTGGAAACTTAGTTCTCTCAGATCCCAAATCGGAGTAGTGCCTCAGGATATCGATCTCTTTAATGAGAGGATACGATTAAATATTGCCTACGGACAGATCGAGCATCTGGAGAATGATGAGGTATTGCAAGAAGTAGCCAAAATTTCTCATGCTCATGAATTCATAGTCGATGGTAATTTTGTCGACGGTTATGATCAGATAGTGGGAGAGCGAGGAGTTAAACTCTCGGCCGGGCAAAGACAACGAGTAGCCATAGCTCGGGCAATCATTAGAAATCCGCAAGTTCTTATCCTTGATGAGGCAACTTCGGCTCTTGATTCAGAATCAGAGATGTATGTACAAAAGGCTCTGCGAGTTCTAATTGAAAGCCGTACCACGATCATCATTGCCCACCGGCTAAGTACGATCAAAAGGGCGGACAAGATAGTTGTTTTACAGAACGGTAGAATCAGTGAAATCGGGAATCATCGCGAACTTATCGCTCATGATGGGATATATAAAAAGCTTGTTGAACTGCAAAGCTTTAAGGACTAAATTTGGACTCGCCTATAGAGGCGGGTTTTTTATTACTCTCAATCTCGGAAAATCAGAAATTTAAATAATTTAGGCAAAGAAAAGGGGACTCCACGTGGGAGCCCCGGGTGGCTACTCGAGCCTAAGGGTCAATTCAGGGTCGTACTTGCAACGACCCTTCCGTTTTCTCTGACATTGGCGCTAAACCTTGCGCCAGAACATCCGTCTTGGTTGAACATTCCGCTCTCGTAGTCGTAGTCGAACGTTTTGATCCTCCCGGCCTTAGTGTGGTACCAGAGGACCAACATGATCTTCTCATGAAAGGGGTCGCCTTGCTTCGCGCCGGCGAAGGAGACCAGGCTACCATAGTCATCGGGCACCCTCATATCCAGAGTGCAGGTCCCGGCGTCTTCGTGACGCGTAACCCTGACTGCCTCCTCGCTGGGAAAACTAACGGCGATGGCTACCAGAGTCAGCAAGAGCAATAAACCGATCATTGGAAAGCTACGCATTGCGATTCCTCCATGACTGAATATTCAATACACTACTATTATATCATACCAAAACCCCCATTGTCAAGGGTTAAAAGTGGGGATTTTTGCCCTATTTTAGCAGTATTTTGACGAGTTTATTACTCTCGAATTTATATATAGAATCAGAGTTTTTGTCGTAATAAAATGGTCCTGAAACGGAAGTTATATCAAATATATTTATACCGTCACGATCATCAATCTCAATGAATTTAAGAGTCCCCCCGACGTCTAATATGAGGTGGGCTGAATCTTTGTACCACTGGGCGTCATTAATCTTCTGAGAAAATCTGGTTACCAGTACTTTATCACCGGTTAGTTTAAATGGCTGATAGTCAGAATCGCTCAGCCACTCAATCCAAATCTCCCCACCTTTAAATGTAGCCGCCTTAATATTGTCCGGTGATTTGTTAATTTCTTCTTCTTTCTCGATATCTTCTTCTAGGATTGCTTTCTTGGTGGTTAATTCTCTCTGACCATTATCGAGGGAGATAAATTCGACTTGCCAGGTATTGCTGACAGTAACCTGTTTCCTCTCCGCATTGAATTCGACAGATGTTATTGTCTTGAGAGAACTGGAAGCAATAAATTCTTCGGAGAATTCTGTGGGCAATAATACGACTTTCGGGAAACTGGTGAAAAATCCGGCTTCTACGGTAATCAATTTTTCCCAAGGCTGATATCTATTGTCTTGCACTCTGACACCATACGTTCCAGGCAACAGTCGGCCCCTTGAGAAAACTTTACCCAGGAAAGAAGTGTTGCCGGCCAACTCCTCATTAATGTATATCTCCGCATCAACGTTAGATCTGACCTCAAATGAACCCGTCTTTATGAACTGGTCTTTAATAAAATCATACTTATACCCCAGGGCAAAAATGACTACGAAAGAGCTGATGACCAGAAAAAAGAGTATAGAGAAATAGAGAAGGATGCGCTTTGTTTTCTTTTTCATAAGTCATGCGAATATACACTAAAATATCATTTTTGTAAAGCTTGTGTCTCCTTGCTAAGTTGCCGAAAAGCTTGTAAATTGAACCTAATGTTTGTAAAGAAAATAGGCATTGATCTAGGCACCACGAACACGCTCGTCTTTGTTCCCAATAAAGGATTGGTTATTGATGAACCGTCTGTTGTCGCCATCTCTATACTCGACAACAAGATAATAGCCGTCGGCAATTACGCTAAAGAGATGATCGGACGCGCGCCTGACAGTATCATCGTTTCCCGTCCCTTACGAGACGGGGTTATCGCCGATTATCGTGTCACTGAGGCGATGCTCAAATATTTCATAACCAAAGCTGTCGGACGTTTCGGTTTTGTGAAACCAGAGATTTTAGTTTCAGTACCAGCCGGTGTTACTTCGACCGAAAGGCGCGCAGTCATTGAAGCAACAATCAACGCCGGAGCCAAGGCGGCATATCTGGTCAAAGAGCCGGTTCTTGCCGCCATCGGCGCCAAAGTTCCGATCAACAGTCCCGTTGGTAACTTAATACTAAACATTGGCGGTGGAACGTCAGACGTAGCCGTCATTAGTCTTGGCGGTATTGTCGGCTGGGCCTCGGCCAGAGTGGGGGGTAATAAGATTGATGGCGCTATCGTTGAGCACATAAAAAAGAAGCATGGATTGGCTATCGGAGAGAGAACGGCTGAATTGATCAAGATTGCTATCGGTAACGCCGTTAAACAAACAAACGAAGAAAAGATAAATGTTCGGGGCAGGGACCTAACCACGGGCTACCCCAAGACGATAGAGATCTCCTCCAATGAGATTACTGATGCTATTCAAGAGCAGCTCAGAGAGATAGTTCAGACGGTAAAAAACGTACTTCAAGAGACTCCGCCGGAATTGTGCTCAGACATAATGGACAGGGGGATGGTAATATCCGGAGGCGGAGCGCTGCTCAAGAATATTGATATACTAATAACCAGAATCACGGGAGTGTCGGCTCGTATAGCCGACGATCCGCTGCTTTGTGTCGCTCGCGGCACCGGTATAGTTCTGGATAACCTCGAGATATATAAGAAGAATATAATGGCCAAGCGCTAACTCGTGATGGCGAACGATATTAAAAATTTAAGAATAGCATTGGTTCACGACTGGTTATTAGGTGTCGGAGGCGCTGAAAAAGTAGTAAAAACTCTCCAAGAAATATTCCCTTCGGCCCCAGTATATACGCTTCTCTACAACAAAAAATTTACCGATGATTTTTTACCGGATGTCGAAATCAGGGCTACTTTCTTGCAAAAAATTTACCAGATAATTAAAAACCATAAGATACTTCTACCCTTAATGCCGGTGGCTATAGAATCTCTTGATCTAAGTGAATTTGATGTCGTTATCTCATCCTCGGTCACATTCGCTAAGGGATTAATATTGAAGCCTCAAACTATGCATATCTGTTATTGCCACAGTCCCACAAGGCAGATATGGGACTGGCACGCTGAATACAAGAAGGAATCTAAACGGTCCAACAGACTCATGAGTTCAATTTTCCAGCACCTACTGAGGATATGGGACAGACATGCCTCGACAAGAGTAGATAAATTTATATCTACTTCAGAAAACGTAAAACGCAGAATACAGAAATATTACAAAAGTGACTCCAAACTTATCTATCCGCCGGTAAACTTGGCTTCGACCGATCAGACAGAAAAAGGAGAATATTTTTTAATTGTCAGTAGATTGTTTAAACATAAGAATGTCCAGGTAGCCGTTGAAGCGTTTAATAAACTCGGCTGGCCGCTTGTAATTATCGGCGAAGGGCCTGAATCCAAAAAACTTAAGAAAATAGCAGAAAAGAACATCAACTTTCTGGGGTATCAATCTGATGATGCGGTACAAAAATATTACTCCGGTTGCGCCGGCTTCATAATGCCGCAAGAAGAAGATTTCGGCATAACACCGATTGAGGCTATGAGTTATGGCAAACCCGTACTGGCGCTAAAAAGGGGTGGAGCAATGGAATATATTCAGGAAGGAATAAACGGGGAATTTTTCGAAGATCCAACCGAGGAAGTGCTCGCTGATGGAGTCAGGCGCATTAGAGAGAAAATATCCCTGTATGATCCTGCTAAAATTAAAAGAACTGCTGAGCGATTTTCTCGCATGCGGTTTGAATCTGAAATAAAGAATTTTATCCAAGAGAACACGGCCCACCATGTCTAATCCTCCTAAAATCTTTGTCATTGTATTGCAGTATAATAACTCCCGGGATACGGTTGGCTGCTTGGAATCTGTAAAAGAGCTTGACTACCCAGAACTTTACACGGTCGTAGTCGACAATGCTTCGACTATTGAGCATGTAAATAACATAAGATTTTTTGTTGAAAACCAAGATGAAAAAGATAGGATTATACTGATAGAGAACAAGAAGAATACTGGTTATGCGGGAGGTAATAATACCGGTATTCGATTTGCCCTTAAAAACCGTGCTGACTACGTTTTAATTCTGAATCCTGACGTGCGTGTCAGAAATGATTTAGTAAATAGAATGCTGGACATAGAAAAGCTCAGTCCGAATGTCGGTATCATTGGCGCAGGTATAGATGAGGGAGGCAGAGTAATTAACTGCGGCAAAATAGAGTGGTTTAAACCCGAGCTACAACACTCAAAACAGGAGGTTGGTAATTTACTAAACAAAGATTGCTATATACCCGGCAATACCATGCTGATCAAGAAAGAAGTTATTAAAAAAATCGGTGCGCTGGATGAAAAATATTTTTTATATTTCGAAGATGCTGACTTTTGTCAGCGGGCCAAGGCAGTCGGTTTCAATTTGGCCACAGTCCAGGATGCGCTAGCTACTCATACTGTCTCTTCTTCTACCTCGAGTTTGGGTCCGGCTCTTTTACTTCGTTATCACTACAGAAACAGCCATTTATTTAATGCAAAGAATGGTCCTTGGTATGTAAAAATAACGTTGCCGTTTTGGTCTTTTTACATTATAATAAAGCAGCTTGCGAAGATAATTTTATTGCCGCAAAAACGTGAAATCTCCAGGGTCATAGTTGCCGGGGTGATGGATTTTTACAAAGGCAAATTCGGTAAAATAGCAGTTCAAATATTTTAAATAATCATCATGAGACGAAGCAATAAAGATTACATAACTACATTATTACTTTCGATATTTCTCGGAGGTCTCGGTGTAGATCGATTCTATATTGGGAAGATTGGAACGGGTATTCTAAAATTACTCACCGCCGGAGGATTGGGTATTTGGTGGGTCGTAGATATACTACTCATAGTATTCGAAAAAATGGAAGACAAAAAGGGTCATTTCATATTAAGAAATTAACTATAATCAAATGTTGAAAATAGGAATAGAATGCGAATCTATTGAGGACCAAATTTGGGGAGTTGGTAGAATGATAACGAAACTTCTTGAAGAGATCTCGAAAAGACCTGAACTCCAAAAAGAGTTCAGATTTTTTCTTTATTTCAAATCAGAGATTCCCGATCTCCCATATCTTAATAGTCCCATCTTCGTAAAAAAAATAGTTAAACTTCCGGGGATTCCGCCTTCCTTTAGTCTGTATTACTATCTCTTTCTGCCCATAAAGTTATATTTTGAGAAGTTAGATCTAATGTTCTTCCCAAACTACATGCTACCGATAATTTTCAGGGGTAAATCACTTGTCGTATTAACTGAGGATATATTTTATGAGTTCAAATCCGGTTCTTTGCCTTTTCGATACAAATTGGCCTATAGGATATTCTCAACCTGGGCAGCCAAGCACGCTAACAAGGTCATGGCCGTATCAGAATCTTCAAAGAAAAATATAGCTGAGCTTTTTCGAATTCCGAAAGACAAAATATTAGTCAACCAACATGGCATAGAACGCCCCGTAAATCAGCCAAGCAGAGAAAAGGGTAATCATATTCTCTATGTAGGCCAAGCGTTTCCAAGACGCCACCTAAAAGAAACTTTACTGGCTTTTGAAAAAATATCTCCGAAATTTCCCAATCTTAATTTGGTAGCCATAGGTAAGGATAAATATAATCCGCCGATAATAGAGAATCTCAAAAAAGACATCAATAGCCGTCTGGGGCGAGAAGCCATATTCTACAAAGACTATATCCCCCAAGAAGAATTGGAAAAGCTATACGCTCAAGCCAAGTTAATAATCTACGTGTCTTCAAAAGAAGCTTTTGGTTTGCCGCCGATAGAGGCTCTTGCCTATGGTACGCCCGCAGTAGTTGCCAATGAGCCAATCACCAAGGAGATATTTGGAGAAAACGCCTTCTTCGTAGAGAAGGCCGACAACGTAGATTCCATAGCTGCTGCGGTATCCGAAGCTCTAAATGACGAAGAAAGGCAAAGGCAGATCGTTGCTTCAGCGGGGGAAATTCTGGAAAAATACACCTGGCCCAAACATACCGACAGGTTTATTGCTATATGCAAAAATATTTCACAAAACTAAATTTAGCATTCGTAATTGAATTAGCGGTTTTTATTTTAGTCATCTTCGGCATTTTGCCACGAGGAGTAGTTCCGCTCTTGGTTCTGTTCTTAATCGGATACGTCTTGTTATCTTCTCTAGAGAACTCGGTCGTTCTCTTTGTCAGGTCAATACCTCTTTTCCTCGCTATTCCCATTACCGAAAATTTTGATCAGTTAAATACTTGGCGCATAATATCCAGCCTCATATTCCTACAATGGCTATTTAACAAAGAAGTGCTAGCCAGTCTAATAGCTGGTTTCTTTAAATTCTGGTCGGCGCCTTATATATTTCTAAAGAATCATCGTGTTTTGACCGTATCTTTAATTCTCTTGATACTATCTATCCTGTCCGCGATTCAGGCGCCAAGCCAGATCATTGCCTTAAAGAGAATCGTGTACTTTATGAATCTGTCACTGATTGGAATCGTAATTTATGATCTCGTTGTCAAAAACCGACAATTAGCACCACGCCTTATTAAAAATATTGCTATTCCGACTATTATCGTAACGGTCTTTGGATTCATTCAGTTGATAATGACGTACCTAATGGACGTATATCAGTTCATGCGATTGTGGGGCGAGGGGGTAGAGTGTAACCTTTTCGGCAATCAGTGGTGCTATATAGCTATAAACGTAGGTCATACCTGGTTGGCATATTTCGGCGAGCAACTATCCCTGAGAATGTTTTCCATATTTCCGGACTCCCATTCGTTTCCCATCTTTTTACTCCTTGGCTTGCCTGCAATTTTTGCCTGGGCACTGCCGAAGATCGTAAAAAAGAAAGACAACCTGAGGGCAATGTTCAAAACATTCGACTGGAGACTCGTCTTTATCCCCCTAATGCTCTTAGCCGCGATATTGAGCGGCACCAGGGGTATTTGGGCCGCTAGTCTGGCCGCGATATTGATAGCCGCATTATCTCTTCATTCATTTAAAAAAATGTCGGTTGATAGTGGGAGAAGGAATATTTTTAAATACATCTCCTCATCAATAGTTGTCTTCATCCTCCTCTTTGCCGTCGCTTTCCCAATATTTGCCTCACCACAATTTTTAGTTTCAAAAGGGAACTCGCTGATTTTAAGACAAAGGGTTAGGTCAATAATTGATTTTGGCGAGACATCTAACAGTCAGAGAATTGAGATATGGAAATCCAGCCTATCATCAATCGTCAGGAAACCTCTACTTGGCGTAGGCATCGGGAATTTCCCCGTAGTTTTAGGTCAGGATTTAGTCTTGGCTAGAGCCGGCTCCTCCGCCCATAATATATATCTTCACGTAGCGGCAGAAATGGGCATATTGGCTCTTCTGGCCCTTCTTTGGTTCATATGGCTCCTATTTAAGAAAGCATTCCTAAACTTTTTGAATGCCAAAAATATGACCTTGCTGCTCTACAATTCCGCCTCTATCGTATTCATAACCTGGGTTATGTTCTATTCTCTGACCGATGTAGCGCTTTTTGATGAACGGGCGTTTCTACTTTTTGTAACCACTGTGGCTTTAATTTTCGGTTATAGAGATGAATAAACTTGTTTCAATCAATCTGGTTGTTTTTAACGGCGAAAGATATGTCCGTCATTGTTTAGATTCGATCAAAAAACAGTCTTACGGGAATGTCGAAATAAATATTTTGGACAATAATTCATCTGATAAAACTAGGGAAATAATTAAAAAGGAATACCCTGATCTAAAATTAACTGAGAGCAGAAAAAACCTTGGCATGTGGCCTGGGCAGGATGAATTATTAAAACGCAGCAACGGAGAATATGTCGTTGTAATTTCCGTGGATATCATTCTTGACCCTAATTTTGTCGAAGAAGCGGTAAGGATTTTCGAAAAGAATGAAAGGATAGGAGCAGTGGAAGGAAAGATCTACAGCTACACCTGGTCAGATGGCAAAGTATCTACCAGTAAAACGATTGACACCTGTGGATTTGAAATTTTCCGTTCCCGTAGAGTAATTAATATCGGCCACGGTGAAGAAGACAGAGGACAATACGAAAAAGAAAAAGAGATATTCGCTGTCGAAGGAGCGGTGCCCATATTTAAAAAGGTCGCACTTGAAGACAGCCGAATTGAAGGCCGAATAGTCGATCCGGAATATTTCTGGTACGGGGATGACCTTGATTTGGCCTGGCGCATGAGAATGTTCGGCTGGAAACAGATATACAGTCCGGCAGTAATAGCCTATCATGACAGAAAAACGACTAAGGGGCTGGCTGAAAGTAAAAAAGAATTCATAAAAATACGCAAGACGATTCCGTTATTCAAACGCCGGCTAGATTGGCGCAATACCACGTTGACAATAATTAAGAATGATTTCGCCTCAAACTGGTTCAAGGACTCACCGTACATATTGTGGCGACAACTACAGCTCTGGGGCTATTTCCTTTTCTTCGAGCCGACAATGTTTATTGAAGTTTTTAATATTGTAAAATTACTACCAAAAATGTTAAAAAGAAGAGGCAAGATTATGCGAAAAGCCAGAGTTTCAGCCAAGGAGATAAGACCCTGGTTTAATTAATATACGATGCCGGAAGAGAAATTCCAGGAATACAACGTTGAATTTCCAAGACTCAAAAAACCGTGGTTCAAAAGACCGCTGTTTTATATCTTCCTCGGAGCCGCTGTCATTATCGGCTTTGTTGCATTCCAGTTTGGTTTAGCCTACAACAGCATCACTATAGATAACGGGCCTCCTTGGTGGAAAGGCGTGGCCAATGTCTTTCATTTTAATGAAGACGCCCCGCCGCCGATTGAAACAAACCCCATGCCCGAAGAAGAGCCGGATAGATTGGATATCCTCGTTTTGGGAATCAGGGGAGAAAATGCCCTTGAGAAAGGCGGCCTTTTAACCGATACGATCATGGTAATCAGCATTGACCAGAAAACAAAGGGAGCCTCTATGGTCTCGATCCCAAGGGACTTGTTTATAGACATACTGGCCAATACTGATGACGGCACTATACGCATTAAGGGGAAGATCAATCGAGTTTATGAAACTGGACTACCAAGAAACCAGGGCTTAGCATTATCTCAACAGGTTTTTTCAAGAATAACAGGAATATATATCGATCATGTAATAGTTTTCGACTTTGAGGCATTCAGAGAAATAGTGGATACCATCGGGGGAATAGATATTACTCTCAAAAGATCATTTCAGGAATCAAGCCAGTGGGGCTATGAATTTTTCTTACCCGAAGGAGAAAATCATCTTAATGGAGAGCAGGCTCTATACTATGTTCGTTCGAGATACTCGACAAGTGATTTTGATCGGGCCAGAAGACAGCAAGAAGTCATGGCAGTGATAAAGAACAAAGCTCTGTCGTTAGGCTTCTTGGCCAATCCCTTAAATATTACTTCACTGTTCTCTGATTTGAAAAATAATATTAGGACGGACTTTAAAATTTGGGACATCAAAGATCTTCTTGACCTGGCCGGGGCTTTCAGCCAGTCCTCCATTAATCACTACGTTATCACTACGGAAAATCTGGTCTACGAAACTCATACCGAAGGCGGGGAATATATCCTGCTTTCTAAGGAGGGCAATTATGACAGTATAAAAAATCTTTTTAAGGAAATATTGAAATAATGAATCCGGAATTATCCATAATTATTGTGCATTACCGCACTCCAGAGATCCTGAAGCTTTGTTTAGCTTCGATAAGAGAAGCTGCCGTCGGAGTTAATTATGAGACCGTCGTAATTGATTCCGCCACTACAAGAGTGGGTCAGGATATTGTCAGGGAAAGATTTCCGGAAGTTACTCTTCTACCCTTCAAAGAAAACCTCGGATATTCCAGGGGAGTAAATGCGGGCATAAAGAATTCAAAAGGAAAATATATTCTGATATTGAATCCGGATGTCATACTGACCAAAGGCACTGCCCAAAAAATGCTTGAATACATAAAACAGCATCCGGATATCGGCATTCTCGGACCTAAAATGCTCAATTTTAATGGCACCCATCAGAAAACGTACTTCAGCTTCTATAAACCAGCTACAGTCCTGGTTAGAAGAAGCGGTTTCCTTAGTAAAATTAAGCCGTTTAAGAAGATCTTGGACGATTTTTTGATGTCAGGTAGTGACCCCTCTGAGATTCAAACTCCCGATTGGCTGATGGGTTCAGCGCTGATGATTTCCAGGGAGGCGCTTAATAAGGTGGGGATGATGGATGAAAGGTTTTTTATGTACTTTGAGGACGTTGACTGGGCACGCAGATTTTGGCACAATGATTACAAAATAGTATATTATCCCGAAGCGGTGATGTATCATTATCACCAGAGGGAATCGAAGTCGCGCCTAGGTTTTTTCGATGCGATATTTAACAGGAAGACGCGCTGGCATATCAAAAGTGCCATTAAATTCTTTTTAAAATATAAGAGTTTAGCCCAACCGAGATAACATTAAGATGTCAAAAAGAATATCAACAGTAACATCGATAATAATTGCTCTCGCCGTAGGATTCACCGGCGGTTTTTATTTTAAAGGAACCCGCATCGAGGCTCCGGTATTGAGAGATCTCATTAACAGAGAGGTAGGCCAGCCGGAAAAAGTAGACTTCTCAACCTTTTGGGACGTCTGGAATCTGCTGAACACGCGTTATGTAGATAAAGACGACTTCAATACTCAAGATCTGGTTTACGGAGCGATTAATGGCTTGGTCGGGGCGGTCGGTGATCCTTACACGGTATTCTTGGAACCTAAAGAAAGTGAAGAATTTGCTCAACAGATTAAGGGCAGTTTTAGTGGTGTTGGTATAGAGATAGGATTGCGCGACAATGTATTAACGGTTATAGCCCCGATCAAAGATACTCCAGCGGCAAGAGCTGGCCTTCTGGCAGGCGACAAGATTATAAAAATAGATGATAAATCTACAGAAGGCATGAAACTTAATGAGGCCGTCCAGTTGATAAAAGGTAAGAGGGGAACCGAAGTTGTATTGACAATAGCCAGGAAAGGCGCGGAGAATAAAGAAGTGCCTATTGTCCGAGATAACATCAAGATACCGACAATAAGCTGGGAGTTGCTGGATGATAATACCGCTTACCTTGAGCTATTCGTATTTAATAGAAATGTTGATTCAGAGTTCAAGAAGGCCGCCGAGGAAATCGTCAAATCAAATGCCGATCGTATAATTCTTGATCTGAGAAATAACCCTGGCGGATTACTGGACTCAGCTATAAATATTGCCAGCTATTTCCTTGGTGCCGACCAGATAGTGACTATAGAAAAATTTGGTGATGGTACAGAAAACATTTTCCGTACCAGACCCAATGGTCAATTAAAGGATTATCCGGTAATAATTCTGATAAATAAAGGTTCGGCCTCCGCTTCAGAAATCTTGGCCGGAGCATTGAATGACAATAGGGGAGTGACCCTTGTCGGAGAAACTAGTTTCGGAAAAGGATCAGTCCAAGAGATAGCAGAACTTGCCAAAAAGGCATCACTTAAAATCACAATCGCTAAATGGTTGACACCAAATGGCATATCAATCAATGATAACGGAATTGAACCCGATATAAGAGTAGAGATATCAGGGGAAGATATTGAAAACAGTAGAGATCCTCAATTGGACAAAGCCCGCGAATTGATTAAGAATCTAAAATAATAACCAAAACATTATGAAAGTAATATTTCTACAAAACATTAAAGGAATCGCACAAATAGGGGATATTAAGAACGTCGCAGACGGCTATGCCCGAAATCACTTAATACCCAGTAAATTGGCAAGGCCGGCTACTAAAGAAGCTGTAAAACAAGCTGAGTCGCTGAAGAAAAAGCGTACAGCGATATATGCCACTGACAAAGAAAATGCTCTTGAAATGATCAAAAATATCGAAGATATGACCTTTGATATAGTCGAAGACGCAAACGAGGAGGGACATCTCTACGGTTCGGTGAATGAAAAAAGTATTGTAGCAGCCTTGAAGGCCAAGAAAATCGCAATCAAAGAAGATCAGGTTAATTTGCCGGAACATATTAAGACCGTCGGTGAACACGAAGTCGAGATAGAACTTCATCCCGAAGTTAAAACAAAGATTAAAATTAATGTATCAGCGGCTAAGTAAGCAATCCTAAGAAAACAACCCCACATATCGGCAGGGTTGTTTTCTTTAAAGTTTAGGATAGATATTTAGACGACATTGACTACCTTTACTACTCGTCTGTTGCCATCGTATTTTTTTTTCTTGATGGTGCTGAATTTAACTTTACCGTTCTTTACCGCATAGATAGTATCGTCTTTGCCCATGCGAACACCTTCTCCAGCCATGAACTTGCTACCGCGTTGGCGGATAATAATATTGCCAGGAATGGTGTTCTGGCCGTCATAAAGCTTAACACCTAAACGCTTAGACTCTGAATCGCGACCTAATTTAGTTGTACTCTTAGCTTTTGTATGGGCCATAACTTTATAAGTTATTGATTAGAATATGTTACCAAGGTTATTCAAATTAATCAAGGAGTACCAGACAGACCTGTTGTTGGCTGTTTTTGTCGTACTGATATCTGTAATTAGCTTCAATTTGGGCAAAATCTCGGCCTTTAACAGACTAAAAACACCAATTACTGTCACTGAGCCTAATATCAAGGCCAACATAGGAGATCAAAGAGACTCCCAAGACCAACCAGTAGTGGCTTCAAAAGCCTCAAGCGGCAAACTATATCATTTCTCATGGTGTTCCAGTGCATCAAGGATAGCTGAGAAAAACAAACTTACATTCATCAATGAAACCGCAGCTATAGCTGCCGGCTACACACTTGCTTCTAATTGCAGCAAGTAGTATACTCTCTGCAAATACGCACCTTTAAAAGGAGATTTGCCATGGAAAGAGCAGAAGTACTTGATCAATTGAAAACTATTATTACCAAAACCGATAGCACCTTCTCTATTATCCCCGGTAAGCGTTGTTGGTTCGACGGTCAGGACTGCAACTATGGACTTCCTCAGGGTCAGTTCCGAAACAGACCGCGAGCCTTCTGCCACACCAAAAACAAAGGAGGTTGCGCCAAGCTGCGGGGAGACAATCTGGGAGAACTAGAAACCTTTATGGACGAATCGATAGGACAATACGTTGAAGCAATCTTTGATAACCAGGGGGTCGCTTTATCAAATGAGGTTCTTACAGTCGCTCAAGAAATTGATTCGCATGACAACCCCGAACAGAGGGATACCCTTATTCTGGCAAGCGAGATTATCGTAAGTCACTTCAAGGAAGCATGTGGCGGCGAACCCAAGATTCTCAGAGAAGACTTTTTCCAAAATAAGAAGTAAGAGTTACGGCTTTGCCCGATGAAAATTGGGCGAGCCGTTTTTAATTTTACTCAACCAAAACTCATTCTCCCATTCCCACAGAGTTTTTGCAGCCAGAAAGGCGCTCACATCTTTTTCCAGATCAGGTAGCTCTCGTAATTCAACCTCCCCCGTTAGTTCGCCCCAAACATGAGGACATTCGGTGACGGCCTTTGTTCTCTTTGCCGCCCTGATTTTAATATTCCCGCCTTTCTCGCGCATCTTTGAGCCACAGCCCTTTAGGCAGACTCTCGATTGATCTAGGCGCAAAATCCAGCGTTTCAGAGGGGGTATGGAGGGGTCTTCCCGCAATGCTTCTACATATGCAGACGTCTGGATGCCGTAGTCTCGATATATGGCGTATGAAGTCTTAATATCCAACACTCCCAGCTGGCCATTTAGCTCGGCCAGGCAATCCAGGGTTCCAGCATAATGATGTTTCTTGCTAACTATCCGGGTCTCAATCTGATGGGGAGTAATATCATTCTGCTGTTTGAAATCCATGAATGCTGTAACGGCCGGTTTAATCGAATCGGGAACAACAGGATCTTCCCCCTTCAGTATTGCCTCGACAGTCTCGTGAAGTAGCGTACCCTCCTCAGCCGACTTATTTTTTATTGCTTCAGCGCTGGCAAAGCTCTTTTGATCAGCATAAAATTTATACAAAGCCGGTTTGGCTTTGATGGAAACTATTGAGGTGACCCTCGGATACCAAATACCGTCTATCTCATATCCGGTTGCCTCCATAAAACTTTCTACTTTGGAGTACCACATAAAAATATATGACGAAATCTTATCACAAGCTTATCAAATTAAAAATTGACTGAGTAAATTTTTATGTTGTTATTTAACCAGGTGCTTCAAGGCGGGGGAGAGGAGTCAGAAATTATCGTTTGCGGTGACAACAAACCATACCCAAGTTTCAAGACCCTATAGACTAGACCGCCCATGATTCCCGAGAGGGAATAGAAAAACACAAACCCGCGCGTTGCGGGGTTTTTGATAGAGGACAGAGGTCTTTTGTTTTATTCATGCAGTCGCACAATGTAGGTTGTACGACATACATTATCCAAATCAGGATAAAAACGATAACAATACTTTTAATATCCCGGCCACGGTCTGTATAACAATAAGAAACAAATTGATAGCCAAGATGGATACTGCTTTTAGTGTTCCTGTAATATCGCCGGAGGAGAAGGCGTCTGTATTTAATAGGTCTCCGAAAGCACCCTTACTAGTACCGGCAACAATATCTTTGAACCCAGGTAGCTCAGGAAGGCTCGGAATGGTCGTCCCGATACCTTTACTACCTGCAGACTCCTTAAAAAGGTCATTTTTAAATAAATCTAAAGGATTGGGTATGGCTGGGACCTTTAATTCAAATAATTCAAATCCTTCGGAATCTACCGCTAGGGCAGTATTAGGTGTTACTAAAGACAGAGCAAAGACTGCTATGAGTATCAAAGGGAGTATTTTAATTACCTTATTCATAAAATTTACTACTTCCCCCTACTCTTATTAGACAATATTTTGCGACATGTGTCAAAAGTTATCCACAGGTCAATCATTCTTTATAAAAACCCTAGTATCTTCTAAGAATAACTTAAACCCTTTGAAGAATGGTAGAACTGACAAGAAATATCTAAGATCCACTACTTGTCGAATCAGATATCCCAGAAAACCATCGAATCCCCACTTCCCTAAATGAACCAGGGCACTTTTTCCACCAACTGGTACAATCCAAACATCATAATATGGATTGTACTTTTTCAATTTAAGGTCTTCCCTACCCTGCTGACCGTTGGCAACTAATCGTGAAATATTTTCAGCGACTATTCTCCCCTGCTCTACAGCTACGAAGGCCATTTGAGGAACCGGTTTATCTATTTTCTTGTCGATGAAATTTATATTATCCCCGATTGCAAAAACATTGACCTGGTCTGTCTGCATGAAATCATTTACAGATATTCTTCCCCTCTCGTCTAGCCTGAGGCCTTCAACCGATTTAAAAATATCCAACGCTTTCACACCGGCTGTCCAAATGATAATATCCCCCTTCAAAATACTGTCGTCTTTTAGTCTAACGGAGTCGGGGTTCACCTCTTCAATGACAGAATCCTCCATGAGGTTGATGTTCAAATTGACTAACCTGTTTTTTATTTTTCTTCTTTCTTTATCTGAAACCATAGGCAGAATAGTAGGGCCGGCCTCAAGTAAAGTGATAGCTGTACAATTTTTGTCCATTACATTGTGTCTGTGAGCTATATGGCCAGTGCAGGAAGAAAGCTCCGCAGCCAATTCGACTCCAGTGAATCCCGCTCCACCAACCAGAATGTGTATCGGCAAAGGTTCTTCTTTTTTACCGGCAGCCACATATGTTTCCTCTATTTTATCGCTAAGGACAAGGCCGTCTTCAATAGTCTTAAACTTATATGCGTATTCCTCCACTCCAGGAATCCCGAAAGTTGAGACCGTAGAACCAAGAGCAAGGATCAGATAGTCAAAGGGCAAGTCAGCACCGCTGCTAGTAGTGACGTGTTTGCCCTCCAGGCTGATATGCTTAATTTCCGCCTGAACTAAATTTACATGCTTGCCTTTGAAAATATCTGAGTACGGTATCGAGACTGTGCCCTTAAGTTTGGTATGAAATGGGTGCTGATGATCCACCCCATAGACAGAGGCTAGCTCATACAGAGTTGGGAAAAAAGTTTGGTAGTTATCCTTGTCCACCAGGGTTATTTTTATATCTTTTCGGCCACCGATTTTTTTACTCAAATCTAAAGCGGCACGTATACCGCCGAAACCGCCGCCGAGAATTAATATATTAGCCATAGGCCTATATTAACAAAAATTAGAATTAGCCAAAAATTATGGTAAATAATCAAACGGGTTAATAGATCCGTCAAAATAATTGAAGTAAAGTTGCCCGTTCTTGTTATTTATATACGTGAAAAAGTCTCTGTATGCGCTTAAGTGCAAATGAGACCCGGTAGAATTACCCGTTGAGCCTTCGTATCCGATTATAGATCCGGTAGAAACGGGTGTGGCATTGGCTAAGCCGGTTGCAGTACGCATGTGGGCATAGACACTGACGAGTCCATTGTCGTGACGAACAGCAACCCAGTTGCCGAATCCGTTATTAAAGCCGCTGGTTAAAATGGCACCTGATGCAACTGAACGAATAGGCGTACCAAATCCGGCAGCCATGTCAATTCCATTATGGGGAGAACCTCCATATGCTCCTCTTTTGGCATAAGTGGTCATGCCATATCCTTGGGTCAGGAAATAATCATCATATGGCCATTGAAATATTTTACTTCCTTTTGGGGGCACGCTACTGGCCGTAACATGGATAATGAAGGCACCGGTCTCTACTGCCTCATTTTCTAGTCTTTTTAATTCGTTGAAAAACTCTGCCTGCTTTCTCTCGACTTCTGCTAGTAGTTCCTGATACCTTCTTTCCTCTCCTTTTGTATTAATCAAAAGGTCATCCTTACTTACTTTATTTCCGCTTAGAGATATTTTCTGTCTGGTTTGTTTTTTATTCAGATCTTCCAGCTCTGTTTTTTTCTGAGAAAGCTGGTCTCTATTTTCTTCCAGAGTTTGCTTCTTAATTCTAATCTCTACCAAAAGTCCTGTTAATTGTTTATTTAAATTCTCAGCTTGTTCCGCTTCATTGGTGAAAGAAGATAGTCGTGGAGATTTTAATAGTATCGCTAGCAAGCTGAGTTTGTCTCTCTGATAAAGGAAAGAAATTAACTCCCCTATCGCCTGGCGTTTTTCATCAACTTCTCGTTGGGCATCGAATATCTGGCCCTCTAGATTAATTATCTCAAGCCCAGAAGATGTAATTTGTCTTCCCGTAATAATGATGCTTGTTTCTAATCGTTTTATTTGATTCTCCAGGATGTCTATCTGTTGCTGAAGGGTTTTGGCCTGTTTTTGTTTTTGAGCGATCGTTCCCTTGTATTGCTCGGCTTGCTTTATTAGTTCTTCGATTTCGCTTCTCAGGTCAAGAATCTGTTGATTAATATCCTCTTCGGCATTTGCAACTGGGGTCAGAAACAAGCCAAAAACCAAAAGTAAGAGTATTAATATAATTTGACTATTCTTAAATTTTATTTTAATATAATTCCACATTTGAAACTTAACAAAAAGGAGAACGACCCATGTCTAGCGAGAATAGTTACCAATACAAGGTGCGCCACATTGAGCTGACTAGTTTTGGAAGGGTCGAGGTAAGAACTCTGGGGAATTGCTCCAATTTCTGTCTTGATCCGGAACTTGCTAGAATCTTTTTCAATGTTTGGCTCGACCTACCTCTTGTCTTCAGGAGCCAACTTTCCCTCGAAATCTCCAACATTCAGTGCTTTCCCGGCAAAACCGTTGGCGACGAGATCCTAGTCGTCGTGGTCTTTCACGAGCCGACCCTAAAAATTAGAAAGAGTAGTAAAAACATCAGTACTGCTATTCCCGCGAAGCCGAATCCAAACTTATGGGACAATCGCTATAAAAAGTAGTCTATTCTAAAGAGTTAGATTAGCTCTTTGGCCCTCTTGACCCTTTCGAGGGTTTTTTCTTTACCCAAAATTTCAGCCATATCTATCGGGTCGGGTGATGCCTTTTGCCCAGAAAGGGCAACTCTTAAAGGCCAGTAGACCAGCCCCCTATCTTCCAGCTTCTTGCCCAGTTCATCTAATTCACCGCGTAACTTTTCTTGATCATTCGTTCCAAGCTTATCGATGATTTTTTCAACTTTCTCCAGAGAATTTTTAACTTCTTCGTCGCTTCTGGATTTCCATCGTAACAACTCCTTGTCGTAATTCGGATCCTGGAAGAAATATCCAAATTCGGAAATGTCCGAAAGTTTTTTGATTCTTTCTCTGGCCAGAGGCATGATCTTGAAAAGATAATCTTTGTCGACGGAATCTATGAATTCGCTCAATTTTTCAACTAATTCTGACTCGTTTAATTTCTTGATATACTCCCCGTTCACCCAGTCCAATTTTTTAATATCAAATACAGCTCCTGATTTGTGTACTTTCTCTAATTCAAAATTTTCGATAAGCTCACTGGCGGATAAAATCTCTTTGTCGTCCGGTGGGGTGAAACCAAGCAGACCTAGAAAGTTCACCAGGGCTTCGGGTAAATAGCCTAATTTGCGGTATTCGATTATGGAAGTAGCGCCATGGCGTTTAGAGAGCTTGGACTTATCCTCGCCAAGTATCAACGGCAGATGCGCATATTGCGGCCCTTTGAAACCAAGAGCCTCCTGTAACAATATTTGTTTTGGAGTATTAGCGATGTGATCCTCGCCCCTAATAACGTGGGAAATATCCATTTCGTAATCATCCACGACAACAGCCACATTATATAGGGGGACTTCGATGTCTTTGGCAATACTAAAATCGCCAAGCAACCGCTCTTCAAATTCTATCTCCCCCCTTATGCTATCCGTAAATTTTATCTTTCTCTTGGAATTCTCGTTGACAGCAAGCCTGATGATCCCCAGATGAGACGGGGCTGGCAAATCTTTTTTCTTATACTCGCAAACATGCCGGGGCAGATCTTTGCCCTCAAGCTGTTCGCGCCTCTCTTTCTCTAATTCTTCCTCGGTGTGGTAGCAGCGAAAAGCCTTCCCCTGCTCTAAAAGCTTCTGAATATATTTGGAGTAGATGGGTATGCGATCGCTTTGTTTATAGAATTCGTCCCATTCAAGACCGAGCCATTTAAGTCCGTTCAATATATCATCCTCGAACTGTTTCTCCGATCTCTCCAGATCAGTGTCCTCAATGCGTAAGATGAACTTACCATTATTTTTTTGTGCAAATAACCAATTAAAAAGAGCCGTGCGTGCGGTCCCAATATGCAAATATCCCGTCGGTGAAGGCGCAATTCTAACTCTAATTTCATCTGCCATATTATTGAATTATACCAGAAAAAATGTGGAAAAAATAGTAAGGCGGGGTTATGCTTAAATCATGTACATAGTCGATACCATACCCCTTGCTCTGATACCCAGAAGTCAGGTCCAAATCTTGAGTTATTTCAATAAAGAGCCGCTTAAACGCGGTGCCGTAGTTGAGGTTCTTCTCGGTAGTCGAAAGATCAAGGCAGTGGTGGTAAATTCGGCCACAATCCGGGATCGTAAGATGATCTACAGAAAAAGCGTCGACTTCAAGCTGAAAAATATATCCCGAGTCATTAATCCAGAACCTCAGGTTTCTGACAATCAGTTTAAAATAGCCGGATATATATCCAGGAAGTACTATGTCCCGCTCGGCATTAGTTTAAAAACCATATTGCCGCCATTTTGGGGTAAGAAAAAGTATAAACTTGAGATTCAAAACTCCGAATCCCCTGAAACAAAAAAGGCGGAACCTTCATTTGTAATTACAAATCTAAAAAAGCACTACAAAGATTACGAGAAATTAATAGAAAAAAAACTCAAAGAAAAAAAACAAGTTTTTCTTCTGGTCCCCGAACAAACATCAGCTCAATATTTCCTGGATTCTTTTGTCAAATTCAAACCGGCAAATATATCCAGCAGTATATCCAATGAAAAATACTACAAAATATGGCAAGGGATAGAGAAAGGAGAGGTTGACCTGATAATAGGCACCCGGGTAGGATTATTTTTACCGTTTGCTAATCTGGGGTTAATAATTATTGATGATGAGTCAAACGAATTCTATAAATCCGATATGATGCCGAGGTACAACGGGGCTGATGTAGCGGAATATATCTGTAAACTGTACGGATCGGACTACGCTTTTAGCGCCGTTCTGCCTCGACTGGAAAGTTTAAACAACAAACAACTGCAACAAATCGATGGTCTATCCAACCAGCGTATAGTCAGTATGGTGAGTGAAATAAAGAACGGGAATTTCTCAATATTCAGCCGCAGCCTTAAAAATTCCGTTCTCGGCCAAATTGAAAAAAAAGAGAACACAATAATATATGTTCCCAGACGCGGCCATGCTAATTTTTTGTTGTGTAAAAAATGCGGTCAATCAGTAAAATGTCCGGACTGCAGCGTACCCCTGGTACTTCACAAGGAAGAGAAGTCGAGTCTAATCTGCCATCACTGCAACCACACAGAACCAATACCCAAGTTTTGTTCAAACTGTGGCAGCTACAAACTGAAGCCGTACGGGGTCGGCACCCAAAAAGTAGTCGAAGAGCTTGAAAGAATGAAGAAATACTCCGAGTGGCTGAAAGAAACGACTGTCCTGCGACTCGATAGCGATATTAGCGGCAACGACGTTGAAAAAGAACAAGAAATTCTTAAAAAGTTTGAAGAGAGTAAGCCCTCAGTTCTGGTTACCACCCAGATAATATTTAGCTACAAATACTTGATAAAAGCTTCGTTTATTGGCATAATAAACGCGGATACGCTAGTTAATATACCTGATTTTCGAGCCGAAGAGTCGCTGTTGAGACAGCTATATACCCTCGGCATGATGACCGACAAGCTGACGATCCAAACATACAATCCCGAAAATCCAGCGCTCAAGTCTTTGGGCAAAGTTGGGAGCTTTATAAAACAAGAGTTAGAGAATAGGAAAACATTCTCCTATCCCCCGTTCTCCGAACTCGTAAAGCTGACGTTCCGTCATCACAATTTTATAAAAGCCAGGGATGAATCAAGAATTGTTTTTGAAAAACTAAACATAGCGGCATCTCAATCTAAGACAAAAATTAAAATCCTGTCGCTGGCTCCGGCATTCATTTCAAAAGAGCAGGGTAAATATGTCTGGAATATTACCCTTAAAGTCCCCGTGGGGACAGAGTTTGCCGAACGCAATGAGCTTCTGAGATTGGTACCGCCTGGCTGGATCACAGATGTTGATCCAAAGCATATAATATAATCATGAAAATAGTAAAAGAACCAAATAAAATTCTCCGTAAGAAATTAAAAGAAATTAAAGAAATAACGCCCGAGATTGAGGCGTTAATTTCTGATATGAAAAAGACCATGATGGAGACGCATGGCATCGGTTTAGCCGCTAATCAGGTGGGAAAAGATTTTCAGCTATTCATCATCGACACTAACTTGGCGAAAGATAATGGAGTTCCCGAAGTATACATAAATCCGGAGATAACCGAATTTTCAAAAGATTCTGCCGAAATAGAGGAGGGCTGCTTAAGCATACCCGGTTATTGGCATCAAATATCCAGATCTAAAAAAATTAAGATCAAGGCATTAGATGAAAAAGGCAAGAAGATAAAGCTGAGGGCTAAGGGGTTCTTAGCTCGAGTTATACAACATGAATATGATCATCTACAAGGCGTCTTAATTAAAGATAAATAAAAAAACCGGTTTTAAAAATTAAGCTGTGAAAATATTAAATTAAACAATGGAAAGGTCAAATATAAAAATTGTATTCTTCGGCACAACTGACTTTGTGATACCAACCCTTGAACACCTGAACGATAAATATAAGATATCCGCCGTTGTCACAAGGCCCGATAAACCCGCGGGAAGGGATAAATCATTGACTCCTCCGCCAATTAAGATCGCTGCAAAAAGCCTAGGTATCCCCGTCTTGCAACCAGACAAATTAAGAGATAACCCCGAATTCCTTGAAAAACTAAAAGACACAGAGGCCGATATCGGAATCGTCGCGGCTTATGGAAAAATAATTCCTTTGGAGATACTGAAATTGCCGAAACATGGATTCATGAATATACACCCCTCGCTTTTACCTAGCTATAGGGGGCCATCTCCAGTTCAGGCGGCAATACTTAATGGCGATCAAGAAACCGGAGTGTCGATCATGGTAGTCGATAAAGAGATGGATCACGGACCGATTATAACATCTGGCAAAGTGACAATAGGAGATAAAAAATTTACGGAATTAAATAATGAGCTATGGCAGCTTGGGACGGAACTTTTGGTGAAAATTTTACCGGAATATTTAAAAGGTGGGGTGGAGATTACTCCGCAAGATGACTCTAAGGCAACATACTACGGAAAAATAAGAACTGAGGACGGTGAAATATTACCGAATGATACGGTAAAAATTGCATATAATAAGGTACGGGCGCTCAATCCAGATCCGGGAACATATTTTTGGATAGACAACGGTAATAAAAAAATCCGGCTGAAGATATTAGACGTCGATCTTTTAAACGGAGAGGTCGGCGCTGGATCTCCGTCTATTGGTATGCTAAAACACGACTCTATGCCCTTACTAAAACTAAACGGGGGGGCTTTAATTTTAAATAGAGTCCAACCCGAAGGTAAAAAAGTAATGAGCGGAAAAGATTTCCTTTCAGGATATAGACAGCTTTTTAATGGATAGCGTGTTAAAATAAATCAGATGGAAAAAGAAAACATATTACAAGTAGAGAATTTGTCGGTCGCTTTCGACGATAACATCGTTTTAGAGAACGTCAATTTTAGTGTTAGCGAGGGCGATGTGATGGCGGTCATCGGACCGAATGGTTCAGGTAAAAGTGTGCTGTTCCGAGCCCTCCTTGGCCTGATTCCCTATGAAGGGAAGGTAACCTGGCAAAAAAACGTTAAAATTGGCTACGTTCCGCAAAAACTGTCGATAGATAGGGGTCTACCTCTGACGGTGATGGAATTTTTTAAGTTAAAATCTAACTCAAAAAAGGATATTCTTGATTCTCTAGCCTCTGTCGGTGTTGATACCGGACCGTCCCACGAGCACCACCTGGAACATCACATATTAAACAGACGGATGGGATTCCTTTCCGGCGGTCAGTTTCAAAGGGTAATAATTGCATGGTCCCTGATAGACAAACCGGGTGTTTTACTTTTCGATGAACCTACGGCCGGAATTGATGTGGGCGGTGAAGAGACTATATATAACCTGCTACATGAGCTCCAGGATAAACACGACCTAACAATCATATTGATATCCCACGACCTTAATATTGTATATAAATACGCTGACAATGTTATCTGCCTGAACAAACAACAACTATGTTTCGGCGAACCACATTCCGTGTTAGATCCGGCAGGACTGTCTTCCCTTTACGGCGGAGAGGCTAAATTTTACCACCATAATCATGATGAAGCGGGGCACCATACGGAACAAGGTGATGATCATTTGGAATAATGAATATTATGCTTGAATTAAATTACTTACACATAATTAGCGCCATATTCGTAGGAATCGCGTCCGGCTATTTGGGTTCGTTCATGATATTGAGAAGGATGGCTCTTGTCGGGGACGCATTATCCCATGTTGCTCTTCCCGGAGTGGCCTTGGCATTACTTTTCAATATAAACCCCTTCCTTGGCGCATTCACTACGTTGTTTGTGGGCATCATAGCTATTTGGTTCATTGAGAACAGGACGGAGCTGTCCATTGAATCACTCGTTGGGCTGTTATTTACCTTTTCTCTGGCTATCGGGGTTTTAATTACCCCGGGTGAACATATCCTTGAGGCCCTCTTCGGAAACATAACACAGATCACTCCCCTTGATACCGCAATAGCTGTCATCCTTTCACTTGTTGTAATTTTAGTAATGAAAAAAATATCCAAGAATTTCATACTGGCCACTATGTCACCAGATCTAGCTAAATCATCCGGGGTTAAGGTGGAGAGAAATAATCTTGTATTTCTTCTTATGGTTGCGCTAATAGTCTCCCTGGGCATAAAAGCAGTGGGGACACTGCTCATGGGCGCCCTAGTGATTATACCCGCGATCGCATCTAAAAATTTCTCGACTTCTATGTCGGGGTATGTAGTTACTAGTTCAGTCATCGGATTCGCTAGCCTCCTTGGTGGAATACTCTTGGCTGGATTTTACAACTTCCCCCCGGGCCCCATAGTGGTCCTCGTTAGTACCGCTATTTTCTTGGTCTCTCTCTTGAAAAAAGTCTAGAAAAAGCTAATATATCCGTATGTCATTAGGCGTAAACGAGCTAAAACCTAAGACCTTTTTTATTTTAGACAACCAACCATATGTCGTTCTTGAGGCACATCATCTTAAGATGCAGCAGCGCCGACCGGTAGTTCAAACTAAAATGCGCAATCTTTTGAACGGCAAGGTAATTGAGAAGAACTTTGCTCAGTCGGATGTTTTTGAAGAGGCTAATATCACCCGCCAGAAAGTAAAATTTTTATACAACCACAGAGATGAGTATTGGTTTTCCGAAGAGAATGATCCCTCAAAAAGATTTAAACTCGACAAAGAAATAATTGGTGATGATTCCCGATACCTAAAGGGCAATACTATTATTGAAGCTATTCTATTTAATGACAAGATAATAAATATCGAACTGCCAATAAAGATGGACTTCAAAGTCAAAGAGGCGCCTCCGGCAATACGCGGAGACACCGCTCAGGGCGGTGTGAAGCAAGTTGTCATAGAAACCGGGGCTACCATCAATGTTCCCCTATTCGTAGAGGCTGGAGATATAATAAGGGTAAACACCCAATCGGGAGAGTATACTGAGAGAGTAACGAAAGGTTAATTATCTTTACTGCTTTTCGCAAAAATAAGAACTATGATCGGAGCAACTGCCCACCAGAACTGGGCATTTTTTGTGGCAAAATATTTTACAAGATCAGCCGGCAAATTAGTATCAGACGGCAGGTAGGTTGTGATTATACTGGCTAAAAACCCGATTCCGGCTATAGAAACAACCAATACCCAAGTGAATGATGCCTCTCTCAGTGTGAATCTCTTCTTTAAGAAGGATCGATTGAGAATAACCAGGATAATGATATAAAAAACGAGAAAGATGCCGACATGCAACCAAGCTTCCGGTATATTTTTTAACCACCCGCTCAGCTTGTCGAAATACAAAAAGTGAGACTCAATAAAAACTGCGGGGTATATACCAATTAACGATAAAAGGACCCTGGATTTGCCAAAGGCCAAACCGACTATAAGAGCTACGAAGATAAAAAATAATATTATCAGCCAACCATAACTTAGCTTGGGTAGAATTTGCCCGGATAAACTTATATCACCAACATATTTTTGTACTGCCTGAGAAAAATCAGCCATATACAGCAGTATCTGTGAGAGTATTTGATTCACCACTTAATTATATCAAAACTTAAGCCATCTTGACTATAACTCCCCTGCCAACTCCTCAACTAATCTCTTAGCCTTACCATTTAATTTTTTAGGGATTTGGATCTTTACCTTCAGTACTTGGTCTCCTTTGCGAGCTCCGTGGATACCAAGACCTTTTAATCTGATCTCTTCTCCGTCCTGGATGCCAGATGGAATCTGAATCTCTTTGTCGCCATCGAGAGTCGGGACAGTTGTCTTTGCTCCAAGAAGGGCATCGGTCAATCTAACCGGCAACGCATACATCAAATCATCGCCAACACGTTGGAATCTCTCGTCTGGCCGTACTGTAATGTGCAAATACAAATCGCCGGATCCGCTTCCGCGAAAACCCGCCTGTCCCTGTTCTCTAACCACGATAGTTTCTCCGTTTTGTATTCCGCCTGGAATTTTAATTTCCAAAATCTTTTTCTCTTTCTTTCTCCCCTCTCCCCTACAAACTGAACAATTTTCTTTAGGAACTTTTCCACGCCCAAGACAACTAGCGCAAGCGTACACCCTGGTTAAATTACCGAAGAAAGACCCCATAGTTTCTTTAATTTCTCCGGTGCCTTTACAGACAGAACAGTCGGTTAATCCACTATCCTTTTCGGCTCCGCTACCGCTACAATCACTACAGGCCACGTCTCTGGTTAATTCTATTTGCTTTACGGATCCTCTAGCCGCATCATGAAGATCGATGATCAGATTTACCCTGATATCGACGCCACGGCCAGATTCCTCACGTGCTCGCCTCGCTCCCTTTTGGCCGCCGAAAGCTCCTCCAAATAGATCGAAGAGGTCTTCCATATTGAATTCTCTGCCGAAACCGCTAAAGCCTTGGGAGAAGTCGAATCCATCGAATCCACCTCCAGAATTTTGCGAACCGAAAGTAGACCCAAACTGGTCATATTGTGATCGCTTCTTGGGATCAGAGAGTATTTGATAAGCCTCATTAATCTCTTTAAACTTTTGCTCATCACCACCCTTCTTATCCGGATGATATTGGTGAGCTAATTTCCTGTAAGCTTTTTTTATCTCTCCCGGTGAAGCGCCTTTATTTATACCTAGAATTAAATAATGATCTACGTTTGCCATAAATAATTAGTAATATACGATTAACACATAACTCGATCCTATTTCATTACGGGACTAACCTAAAACTGCAACTTCTCGGCATCCTTCTTGACTAACTCAATCCGGACTAATCCGGATCTCTTTAGTAGAGCGAAAAGTAACATCGATATACCGACTCCAAGCCAAACGAATGCTATGCTCAAACCCTGAAGTATGAGGAATAGACCGAAAGCCAGTATCGGGGGGAAGAATCTGAAATATGGTCCTAAAAGTTGATTGAACCGACTAAATACTTCCTCCACTAATTGCGCCTCAGTTTGTTCTCTTTCTGCCGGAGACAGCTTTTCAAGCTCGCCTCCCAGGAATCCTGACATTACTGTTCGTATAACTTGTTTGAATGTCGGCGGCAACTGTTTGTTTTCGGCGCTTGCCTGCACGTTTGGGCTGAAAAAGAAGGCAAATGAAATCATAATTAGGATTGGCATTATTACCATGCCCAGTCCCCTCCTCATTGTTACCCTAATATTGATCTCGGTCCTTTGCTCGATCTCGGTTCTGATATTCTTCATGGCATAAAAATGTGAAAGAATCAGCAAACCGAAAGCGAGTAAATAAAATTTATTGAATCCGAAAATAACAAAGAACGGCAAACCGACAATAACCGAAATCAGAATCCTCCAGAGAATGTTTTTGAAGAGCATGAACGATAACCCTATAAGCGAAGCAAGTACGCCAAGTGCGAGTAGGGGTTTTAGCCATACACTCACCTGGGCGAATCTAGTTGGACTCGCAACCCATGGGTCAACCCAGGACCAGAATATAATCGTGACTATTCCTACTAAGATGATGAGCGTTAATCTTTTATACACAATTAAAATTGTAACGCTTTATCGCTTTTTAAACAATTATTTCTTGTCCTCCTCTTTCTTTTCTTCTTCGGGTTTCCCCTCTTCGGGCTTCTTTTCTTCGGGTTTCACTTCTTGGGCCGGTTCTTGAGGTTGGCTTGCGGAATCATACATGGCCTGGCCTATCTTTTGGACTGCTTGAGACAGCTCTTCGGTAGCTTTTTTAACTTCATCGATACTATCGCTATCTTTTACTTTCCTCAAAGCTTCAATTTTCTCTTCAATTCCTTTCTTATCATCAGCAGATACTTTATCACCGGCGTCTTTTAGGGCTTTCTCCGAGCTATATACCAAAGATTCGGCCATGTTGCGTGCCTCAACCAATTCTTTTTTCTTGGCGTCCTCAACGGCAAATTGCTCGGCATCAGTCGTCATTCGTTTTTTCTCTTCGTCCGTCAATCCGGAAGATCCTTCAATCTTAATTGACTGTTCCTTGCCCGTTCCTTTGTCTTTTGCCTTTACGTTGAGTATTCCATTTGCATCAATGTCAAAAGAAACCTCGACTTGAGGAACACCGCGAGGCGCAGGCGGTATGCCGCTGAGAATGAATCTCCCCAAAGTCTTGTTATCTGTAGACATTGACCGCTCACCCTGCAAAACATGTATTTCAACTGACGGCTGATTGTCGGCCGCCGTTGAATATACCTGGGTCTTGGATGCCGGGATAGTAGTGTTCTTTTCAATCATTTTGGTCATGACGCCACCCAGGGTCTCGATACCGAGAGAAAGCGGAGTTACATCCAAAAGCAAAACATCCCTGATGTCTCCCTGCATAATACCCCCCTGAATTGCGGCTCCAATTGCCACAACCTCATCGGGGTTGATGTCCTTGTGAGGTTCCTTGCCGAAAAACTTCTTCACAGCCTCGACAATGGCCGGCATCCTTGTTTGCCCTCCGACCAAAATGATTTCGTCTATATCAGACGTCTTGAATCCTGCCTCTTCGACGGTTTTCTTTGTCAATTCGATTGATTTGTCGATAAAGTCTTTGACTAAATCTTCCAGCTTGGCTCTCGTGAAAGTCATAGTGAAATGCTTCGGACCGGAGGCATCGGCGGTTAGGAATGGGATATTTACTTCCGTCTGAGTAGTGCTCGAAAGTTCGTGCTTGGCTTTTTCCGCCGCATCCTTCAATCTCTGTATAGCAAGCTGATCTTTGGTGACATCAACACCCTGATCTTTCTTAAATTCCTCGGCCAGGTACTTTATTATACGCTGATCAATGTCATCACCGCCCAAGTGGGTGTCACCACCAGTTCCTCTTACTTCGATGGTGTCTTCAGATACCTCAAGAACAGAAACATCAAAAGTTCCGCCTCCAAAGTCGTAAACGACGATCTGCTCATTCTTCTTTTTATCGAACCCATATGCCAAAGCGGCGGCAGTCGGTTCATTGATTACACGTTTTACATTCAATCCGGCGATCTCACCGGCATCTTTGGTCGCTTTTCTTTGCGAGTCATCAAAATATGCCGGTACAGTAATGATGGCGTCGGTAATTTTTTCTCCAATTTTATCTTCAGCGTCAGCCTTGAGCTTCTGCAATATCATTGCCGCTATTTCCGCCGGCTTATACCACTTGTCGCCCATTTTTACTTCGACATCTTTATTTGAACCCTCGCGTATTTCATAAGGCAGAGAGCCTTTGTCATGCTGAACTTCCTCATCAGAAAATCTACGTCCAATCAAACGTTTGGCGGAAAAAATAGTGTTGGTCGGGTTGGTTACTGCCTGTCTTTTTGCGGTAACACCGACATATCTTTCTCCGTTCTTACCCAATGCGACTATTGAAGGCGTGGTTCTGGTACCTTCTTTGTTTTCTAAAACTCTCGGTTGGCCGACTTCAACAATGGCCATAGCCGAATTCGTTGTTCCTAAATCAATACCTAATGTTTTTGCCATAATTATTTAATTAATATATTCACATTCTCCGTTCTCGGTTACGTCTGGATAACCGGGAGCGAGAGACTGTGAACTATTTTACTTTAATTTTAATTAAGGGGTTGTCTAAATTATCTGGATATTCTTACTCTGGCCGGCCTTACCACTTTGCCGTACATAGTATATCCGCTCCGCACTTCCTCGACCACTTTACCGGAATCGCCACTTTCAGTCTGCACATCACCGACTGATTCATGCATTAATGGGTTGAAATCTTCGCCTACTGTTTTTATCTTTGAAAGTCCTTGTTTTTCTAAAAATTCAAGGAATTTCTTTCCTACTTCACTAACGCCGTCTACCCAATCAGGATTATCCTTCCTTACATCCTCCGGCATATGTTCCCAGGCAATATCCGCTTCATCCATTATGGAAATCAGCCCCGCAATTAAACCTTCATTAGCAAATTTTGCGAATTCTTCCATTCTCTGGCTCTCCGTTCTCTTGTAGTTTATGAAGTCTGCCTGAGCTCTCTTCCATCCGCCAAGATATTCCTCAGCCTGTCTCTTGCAATTTTCCAATTCGCCATTATTGTCCTGTTTTTTTGGTTTTTGTTTATCCATTTTATGTTTTCCTGGCCAATTTATTTAATTCTTCCGTCGCGTATTTGATTAATCCGATGTTCTTGCCGTAATCCATTCTGGTGGGACCGACCAGGGTTAGTGATCCGGTAAAGTTGTGCGGCAGATTATATCTGGCGAACATTACTGTTTCCTCTCTGACATCTTTAATCGGATTCTCCTTGCCTATGAATATCTTTACCTCATCCCCGATAATCTCTTTTTCCATACGGTCAAAGATACTTTCAAATTCTTCAAAGAAACTGGTCAGCTGGAATACCTTGTCGAGTTCTCTGAACTCCGGCATTTCGAATAAACTGGAAAGTCCGAACTTATAGAATTCATCCTGCTCAGTACCCCCGGCAACCACAAGGTTTTCGGAAATATTCGATAAAAGGTGAGCAACCCTTTTGTTTATTTCCCTTGGATCATCGCTTAGATCATTTAAACCGTTTTGAATCTTTCTTTTAAGATCGGCGGCAAGATCGAAGTTCTGGCGGGCCATTAGATCATCAACAAAATACCTATAAGCATTGTCTGTCGGGATCCTGCCTCCTGACGTGTGCAGGTGTGCCAGATACCCTAGATCCTCCAATGCATTCATCTCCGCCCTGATCGTCGCCGAGCTCAAATCGAAAAAACCCGCCTCTTCCAAATATTTTGAGCTGACTGGTTCAGCAGTTTCTATGAACTCTTGAACTATGGAAGCAATGAGCGCTTCCTGTCTGAGCGTAATCATTATTTCTATTATATTCATCAAATCAGCACTGTCAAGAGTAGAGTGCTGATTCGATGAATTATATTTAGAGAGGAACTACGCTACAAACCATGGGGATGGCTTAAAAAATTAGAAAAAACTGCCGAAATAGCAGCTTCTTCTAACTCGAACAAAAAAAAGAAGGGCAGATCGTCGTGATCTACCCCATTGGGTCACTTGCGTGACCTGTAAAAAAATTAGCATGGGACCTAAGACCAAGAGGTCCAAAGTCCTAGCGACTACCGAGAGACGCCGATCCACGCTGCGGGTTCGAACTGTGCTTGCCGGCCCAGCCGAGGTACGGCCGGTTAGCCTCAATGTTCATTCTCGGCATAGTAGCCAGATTGTCAGATTCGAATCGGGAGCCAGTGGATAGTAGAGAGTGCCGCGAGAGCACCTCCGTATGAGTCGCGAGCGCTATATCTTCAGCCATAGTATGGCGGCAACGCTTTTGTGATTTGAAAATCTCCTCGGCCTCCCCAGATGATACGCCGAGGGTAGCTTGGCCGTCCTCAACATCGTAAATGTAGTAAGGACCGTCCGGTGTCTTTTCTATGTCGATGATCTCTACCGGGTGTAGGCTGGTATAGCCTACCTTGCCCTCGTGACGTACTGCTGACATCAGGTCGTACGGACTCCGATAGGTTCGCGGGATGACCGGGAGAAATGGAATGTGTCCGTCCTTGAACGTCATCTTGTTCGCCTTCAACATTACTTCTACCCGCTGGTTGGCAAGCAATCCTACGATCTGCTCTGGTGTGCCGCGATCCTTCAAGGTCGCGATCTGAGTATCGAAGAGCCCCTCGAGATTTTCTCGTTTCATCCGATTTACTTCCGCGGCCTGAAGATCCTTAGCCCGTGTCACCGCTTCATCAAACTCGTCCGAACCGTTTTCCCTCAAGAGGTCCCACAATTTTCCTATCAATCGATCCATGCAAGACTTATCCATGAGTCTTCCTCCTCTTTTCTCCGTAATTGGGTTGTGAAACTACGATCTTGTTAAAGAATACATACTTATTATATTTTTGTCAAACCATGTTTTTCGGTTAAATACTTCAAAAAAAATTAAATAAAAAACTACCAAGATAGCAGCTTCTTCTGATTCTAACAAAAAGAGAGGACAGACCACGGTGGTCTGTCCTCTTGTGTCACTTGCGTGACCCGTGGAAGGAATTGGCGTGGAACCCAGGACCGGAAAATTCAAAGTTCTATCGAGTACCGTATGATGCCGATCCTGATTTCGGATTCGAGATCTCTAAATTGGTAAAACAAAGTTCCGGCCTGCCATCCTCAAGACCCACCGTCAGTACCCCGTTAAAGACGTTTCTACACCGGGAGCCAGTGGACAACAGGGAGTGCCGCTCAAGCACATTCGTATGAGTCGCAAGCGCTATATCTTCGGCCACGGTGTGGCCATGGCGCTCTTGTGATTCGAAAATATTTTCGGCCTGTTCGGGTGACGCACCAAGGGTAACTAGGCCGTCTTCGACATCGTAAATGTAGCAGGGTTCGTGCGACGTATCGGACGAGTCAATAAGGGTTACCGGGGACATTTGGGTGTGACCCTTTCTGCCATCGAAGTATACCGTAGACATGAGGTCATACGGGCTCCGACAGGTCAGCGGGATGACCGGGAGAAATGGAATACGTCTGTCTCCAAACGTCATCTCACTCGCCTTCGAGATTACTTCTCCCCGCTGGCGGAGAAGCATGTCCACGAACACCGTCGGAGTGTTACGATCCCCCAGGGTCACGATTTGGCGGTCAAAGAGATCCCCGAGAGCTAATAGCTTTGCATTCCTTACTTCCGCGGCCAGCCGTCGCCTGGCCTCTGTCACCGCTGCATCGAACCCACCCAGGCTGGTCTTCCTCGAGAGAACTATCAGTTCTTCTATCAATCGGGCCGCGCAGAGTTCGCTCATGAGTTTTTCTCCTCCGTTATTGGGTTGTGAAGTTTCGATCTTATTCAAAGAGTATGCCATATTTATTATATTCTTGTCAAACTCCCAGATTGTAGCTGAACACTTTACTCCTTAAAGGTCGCCTACCTACAGTGATTTTGATATAATTTACTTGATGTCATCGCTCAAAAAGAAAATAAAAAAAATTTGGCGCGGGATTGGGCCGGGTCTTGTCACTGGAGCATCTGATAATGACCCCTCTGGAATAGCCACCTACTCTATAGCCGGTGCAAAATTCGGCTATGCGTCCATCTGGACAATGCTTTACATCCTGCCATTGATGATCGCCGTCCAGGATATGGCGGCAAGAATCGGCATTAGCTCCAGCTGCGGATTGGCGGGTAATATTAAAAAGTATTATTCAAAGGGGCTTTTAATTTTTATAGCCATCCTGATAATGTCCTCCAATATTTTCAATATTGGAGCAGATGTGGCCGGTATGGCTGCGGCCATAGAATTATTGACCCCCGGTTCGACAAAGATAATTTCAATCATCATCGTCATTTTCATTTTGTATCTGATAGTCACTCTGTCGTACAAAAAGATTTCTATGATATTTAAATGGCTGTCGCTATCTCTCTTGGTATATGTCGTAGCGGGATTTATCGCTATCGATGATTGGCCACGGATAATCTTTAAAACACTGATCCCATCCCTTAAATTCTCCAAGGATTACATGATCATGATAGTAGCCATAGCCGGAACGACAATATCGCCCTATCTTGCCTTTTGGCAAGCGAGTGAGGAGGCAGAAGAGAAGAAAATTAAAAGCGGTAATCGAATAAAAGTATGTAAATTCCGTATCGTCACTAAGAATGAGCTAAGACACACGCGTAGAGAAACAGCCATGGGTATGTTTTTCTCCAATTTTGTCGGATTTTTCATAATTGCCATGACCGGCTCCGTTATATTCGGCGCTGGTATTAATGGTATAGAAACTATTGAGGAAGCGGCTAAAGCTCTCCAACCGCTAGCCGGACAATATGCTTATCTGCTATTCACTCTAGGGATTGTCAGTGCCGGATTGCTTGCTATTCCCATTTTAGCCGGTTCGGCCGCATATGTTCTTGCAGAAATGTTCGGTTGGGAAGCGAGTCTGGACAAGCCGTTCAATAAGGCCAAAGAGTTCTATATTGTAGTCATTATCTCCACCGCCCTGGGGCTTCTCATCCCCTACATTGGTATTAGTCCGATCAAGGCACTGTTCTACACTGCCATTTCTCACGGTATAGTTGCGCCCGTCCTTATAGGCACCCTGATACATATGGCTAACAACCCTAAGATAGTCGGACCGAACCGTACCAGTCATGCTCACAATTTGTTAAGTTACCTGACTATGATTATACTAGCAGTTGGAACGGCAATATTTTTCATAACTTTATAAAATGAGGGTATATAACACGCTAACAAAGCGAAAAGAAGAATTTAAACCTGAGGGATCAAAAATCCGAATGTTTGTTTGCGGCCCTACGGTCTACGACTACGCACATATCGGTCACGCTAGAACCTACGTGGCTTTTGACGTAATCGTTAAATATCTGCGATACAAGGGATACAATGTTGTTTACCTGCAGAATATAACCGACATTGATGACAAGATAATCGCCAGGGCTAAAGAACGCGGTGTTGAACCCTCGGACCTGGCTAAAAAATTTGAGAAAGAATACTACGAAGATATGAAGAAGCTCGGCATTGACTCAGTAAACAAGTATGTCAGGGCCACCGATTATATTCCTCAAATAGTTAAACAGGTTCAGAAACTCATAGAAAAAGGTTTTGCGTACAAGATTGAGGGTGATGGCTATTACTTTGACCTCTCTAAATTTCCCGACTACGGCAAGCTGGCTAATAGAACAAAGGTCGAGGCTGAAGATTCGGTTTCGCGCATAGATGAGAATGTAAAGAAGAAAAATAAAGGAGATTTTGTTTTGTGGAAATTCTCAAAGCCGGGTGAACCATCGTGGGACACTCCTTTGGGTAAGGGTAGACCTGGCTGGCACATAGAAGACACGGCTATTACCGAAAAAAACTTCGGCCAGCAGTATGAGGTTCACTGCGGCGCTCAGGACCTAATATTCCCCCATCACGAAGCCGAGATTGCCCAACAGGAATCGTCTTCTGGCAAGAAGCCATTTGTTGAATACTGGATTCACTCCGGTCTTCTTACGGTAAACGGACAAAAGATGTCTAAATCATTGGATAATTTCATTACAATCCGGGGAATACTTGAGAAATATCCGCCCGAAGCTTTGAGGATGATGATTCTGATGGCTCATTACCGAACTCCGCTTGATTACCGTGAAGAAAATATAAAACAAGCGGAAGCGGCTGTTAACCGTATCTCGGAATTCATGCATAGGCTGAAGTCGGCACAGGGCTCGTTGCCCAAAAAGAGCAATGGAGAAACAGACAAGCTAATATCTGGCACCAAAGAGAATTTCGAGAAAGAGATGGATGATGATTTTAACACCGCCAAAGCTATCGGCCATATTTTTGAACTGATAAGAAGTCTGAACCCGTTAATAGATTCGAGAGAGCTAGATCAGGAATCCTGCAAAAAAACAATTAAACTACTTGTTCATTTCAACAAGATTCTAGGAGTAGTGCCAGTCAAACCGGTAGAAATACCAAATGACGTGAAGAAATTAGCGATGGAGCGAGAAAAGGCAAGAGAAGAAAAAGATTTCGACAAAGCCGATAAGATAAGGAAAGAGATCAAAGAGATGGGTTACGAGATAGACGATACGCCATACGGATCTTTAATTAAAAAAGTGTAAAGTTGATAAGTCTGACAATCAGAAAACTTAAACCCGGAGATGCCAAATTAGTTCGGAAGTTTTTTGTTCGCATATTGAGTAGGTTCAGTAAAAATTATGAGTATCAACCTGGTTTTCTAACCCATATTACTATTGCCGAAAAGTAAAAAACTATATGAACTCATCCTCCACACCTTATCCTCCTAAAAAATTCCGCTTTGCGAATTTTTTTTGTATAATGACTTGTCATGGTCAAGACCAGCAAAACATTAATAGATAAGCTGCCTCCGCAAAACATTGAAGCCGAGAAGGGTTTGATCGGTTCTCTTTTGCTGGACAAGGAGGCCATAAACAAAGTCGCTGACTCTCTTAGCTCAACTGATTTTTACAGTCGTGCTCACCAAATAATATATGAGCACATTGTTAAACTTTATGAGAAGCGCGAACCCATAGACTTATTAAATCTGTCGAATCTCCTTGAAGAAAGCAGTCAGCTGGAGACTATTGGCGGGGTCGGTTATTTAACCTCCCTGGTAAACTCTGTCCCTACCTCCGCTCACGTTGTCAGTTATGCAAAGATAGTTGAACGTAAAAAGGTCTTGCGTGACATGATAGACACCGCCCACCATATTATCGGACTCGGCTACCAAGAGGATGAAGATGTTGAGGCATTACTGGATCAGGCCGAACAAAAGCTTTTCTCAATTTCACAAAAATCCATACAGCAAAAGTTTGAACCCTTGGATAAATCTCTGCATGAAGCTTTTGATCGTTTGGATATGCTACATAAAGCAGATGGCAAAATGCGCGGCATACCAAGTGGTTTTTACGATCTGGACAATATAACAGCGGGTTTTCAAAAATCTGATCTTATCGTTATCGGGGCTAGGCCTTCGCTCGGTAAGAGTACTCTCGCTTTAGATATTGCTAGAAATGCAGCTAAAGAAGTCGATCTTCCAGTTGGTATTTTTACTCTGGAAATGTCTAAAGATCAGGTCGTTGACCGTTTGATCTCTTCGGAAGCCGGGATAAGCTTGCACAAATTGAGAACCGGCCGTTTATCATCTGAAGGTGACAATAATGACTTTGAGAAGATACAGACCGCTTTAGATGGCTTGTCCAAATACAAACTATTCATAGATGACATGACTGCATCGACAGTCCTTCAGATGAGAGCTATGGCCAGGCGATTACAAGCGGAACATGGCCTTGGCCTTTTAATAGTCGACTACCTGCAACTAATACATTCCCAGAATAAATATGAAAGTCCGGTACAGCAGATATCAGAGATCACCAGGGGGCTGAAAGGATTAGCTAGAGAACTGAATATACCGGTTATCGCCCTATCCCAGCTTTCCCGTGGACTTGAAAGTAGACCCGACCAAAGGCCGAAGTTATCAGATCTTCGTGAATCCGGCTCCATTGAACAGGATGCCGATCTGGTTCTGTTCATTTACAGAGAAGATAGGGTCAAACCAGACTCTGAGAAAAAGAATATTGCCGAGATTATCATCGCGAAACACAGAAACGGCCCGACTGGAAAAATTGAGCTATACTTTGATGAGGACCGGGTTTCGTTTAGAAACTTAGCTAAGAATATATAATGTCTCAAAAGATAAAAAAACTCGTAGAACAGTTTTCAAATTTACCGGGCATAGGACCCAGACAGGCAACACGCCTGGTTCTGGCTATGATCGAATGGACACCCGAGGAATTGGATGATTTCTCACAGGCCATAACAGAATTAAAAAATGGGCCGACATTATGCGACGTCTGTTTTAACTTCGCCGATACGAATCAGTGCGCCATATGCGCCAGCTCGAAACGCGACAAGACTAAAATAGCTGTGGTGGAAAAAGTTACGGATCTTGAATCCATGGAGAAGACCGGTAGTTTCAACGGGGCCTACCACGTACTTGGTGGCACGATCAATCCGGCTAACGGCACCCTTCCTGGCAAACTAAAGATAGCTGAACTAATTAGTCGGATTGAAAAGTTAAAAGGATTCACTTCGGATATAGAGGTGATAATCGCCACCAACCCCAATACCCATGGAGAGACAACCGCACTCTACCTTGAAGAAGAATTACATCCGCTGAATATAAAAGTTACTCGCCTTGCCAAGGGTCTGGCATCCGGATCTTCTCTGGAATATGCCGACGAGATTACCCTGACCAACGCTTTGAAGCATAGAAAATAACAAAACCGCCTGATAAAGGCGGTTTTGTTATTTAGTGACTATCTTAAGTATTTCTACTTTAGTGAAAGGCTGCCGGTGGCCTTTTTTCTTTTTATAACGAGTCTTGTTCGAGTATTTAAATACTATTTTTTTCTTGTCCTTTCCGTGATCCAGAACACGGGCGTGGACCTTAGCTCCATCGACTAATGGTTGGCCTATCTTGGCATTTTCTGGTTTGGCATTACCCACCAGAAGAATTTCATCAAAATCAAACTCCGCTCCAACCTCATGATCCAGTTTTTCAATCAAAAGCTTGTCTCCTTCAGAGACCTTGTACTGCTTTCCGCCTGTTTTAATTACTGCGAAGCTCATAGTGTTTCGGTTTAAATAATTTAGCAGATTATATCAGGTTTGTCAAAATTAAGACTGAGGTGTAATAAGAAGTAATTTTTATGGGCATTAGTGCTCATAGAATCTGAATATGAGAAGAATAAAACGGAGCAGTAATGCTCCGTTCTTTTTTATACACTGCTACTGCTTAAAAGCAAAGACGTTCCTGTCATAACCATTGCAACACCCAGTAAAATTTTGAACGTGATAATCTCCTTTAAGAAAATCACCGACAAGACCACTGTTATGGCAGGATAAACAGCCATTAGAGAGGTAGCTACTGATGCTTGCTGTTGTTTTAGAGCAACAACAAATAATACCGTGCCGATTCCATAGAGAATACCGAAAAGATAGCCGTAGCCATTAAAACTACTAACAATGCTTTGAGCTTCATTTCTGAAGTAAATGGCTACCAATGCGGCAATTGTTAGTGTTCCCAGGGCTTCTAACAAATATATGTTGATTGAGCTAGAGTTTCGCAAGGCCACCTTGCCAATAAATGTTCCTACGCCATAACAGATTATGGAACCAACAATACATATGTTTGCAGTTGAGAACATAATGCACCTCGTTTTTTTAAGGTTGCTGAGAGATAATCTACAGCATAAAAAGTACCCTGTCAAAGAAATTCTGACTTATCCCACCACCTACATATTTTGCAGGGCCTAGGGGACAAGTTCAGAACTCTGGATTGGGTAAGAATTGAGAGAGAATTGCATTTAATTCCCGGTTTTCAACCGTTGTTAGTTTAAGAACGGGTTTTCCATGTCAAACACTATTTTTGTTGTTGTATTTATTTCATCAGGATGGATACCGTATTTCATTTTATATATTTTCCCTACCGCACAGAAAAGAGCATCATTGTAATTGAATCCTATTTTTTCTGACACTGCTTTAACTACTTTCTCTGATTTACCTTCCACCTCAACAAATGGCTCAAGAAACGGCCACTCATCAATCGTAATTTGGACATTGTCTAATTCCCAAAGTTCTCGCTTTGTTTCTTGATACGACTTCTTCTCACAACCAATTGACTCAAGGAGTTGTACTGCATTATCAAAATCATCCACCTCTAAACACATCTCTTTTTGATTTTCAATTCTGTGGCCATCAACAACTTTCAGACTTAGGGTTATTTTATCGCCCTCATCACGAACTCGTAACCACGCATCTTTAGAGTTTTCCTTATTCGGCAAGAAAAACGGGACTCGTCTTTGTAGATATTCTGGGCGTATCAATTTAGCACCAGCCTTTTTAAGTCGGTCACGAATCTCATCCTTGTTTACGTCTAAAAATGTTGCTTCGTATTCTATTTCCATACAAAAAGAGTATCACAATTCCAAGATTTATTAAAAAATGCCCTTATCGGACAAGTTCAGAACTCTTGATTGGGTTAGAATTAAGGTAGATTTAGAACAAATGGTGGTTTTTGGGTAAAAGAAAGCCGAGTTACGTACTCGGCAAACGCCCTTGCGGGGGGGGTCGCTAGAAGGCCGACAGATAGGCCTTGACGTGCCCGAAGCCTCGACGAACGACTTCTGGAGGGGCTTGCCTCTCGATTTCTTCTCGCAGTTCAGCGCTCAGTGCATCGAGAGTATCTGCACCACCTTCTTCCTCGGCCAGCAACCTTCGATAAAGATCCTTCATGACAATCCTTCCTCCTATGAGTGATTGATAGCACCGTTGCTATATTATATATTGTACCATACTTCTATGGCATTTGTCAAACGCGGGGCGATTCGAGAACACTGGAAAACTTTAATTACCAGTATTTACGGTTATTTAATACAAAACCCCTTATTAATATCGGCCCCCCGTATAGGCTAATATGTCTTTTATTGTTTTCTTGGTTTCTAGATATGTACTTCTAGTAATCGCTTCTTCATATGGTAGCCAGGCAATATCAGATATCTCATTCTTAAATTCTTCTGAAATTGATGCGTGTGTGTCCGGAGTATATCCAAAAAAGTATTTTACTGTTTTATCGTATTTAACCCCGTCTATTTCAAACGAATAATGTTCATTAAATGTTTTATCTTCTAGAGAGATATTTTTTATGCCTGTTTCTTCTTGAAGCTCTCTCAAGGCAGTTTCTTTTTCAGTTTCATTATTATCTGGATGTCCTTTCGGGAAAGCCCAATGTCCCGTTGTGTGAAGTACTAAACATACCCAAATCTCACCCTTTGGGTTTTTATAAAGTGGGACAACCCCAATTGAATAATCTTTTCGTATTTCCATTCAAAAACTTAGCGAAAGTTTTCCATTACCTTTAGGGGTCAAGAAAAGTTGGATTTGGGAAAACTTGAAGTAAGTTAGATTATTAGACGACTACTCGGTTATTTTATTTGCTGATTTTATGATTGCAGGGCCTAGGGGACAAGCTCAGAACTCTTGATTGGGTTAGAATTAAGGTAGATTTAGAACAAATGGTGGTTTTTGGGTAAAAAAAAGTGCGAGGTTACCGCACTGTAAATATGTATCTATTCAGAAATTGCTACAACGTCAATATTATATTTTGCACCGGGAAGAAGTCTCATTTCTAATTTTGTTAATAAATCAATCTGAGCTGAAGCAACGTGTCGCATATCAGGTGAGAAAAAACCTAATCCTGGTTCTCCTCCTAGAAAACACGGGCATTGAAACACAAGAATATCTCCCTCATCTGTTTTTTTACGTTCATACTCTTTTACAAAAATACTGAGAGTACTGTTAGGGCTCATTTGTTGTTCACGTTCTATAGTAATGAAGAAATTTACTTCGCCTGGAATCCCAAACGTAGTTCCTGAATCAACACAACTAGTTATCAAAAAACATACGCCTAATAGCAGTACCCAGCCCATGCCTTTATTCTTCATGGTCACTTCTCCTTAAACCAAAAAAAACGTGTCTATATATTAACACTGCTTTATTAGTTAATCAAGCTAGCAGGGTGCAATGGACGAAGTCAGAACCTGTTTGATGCAGATTAGTGGGGTTTCTCCCTTCGCCATAGTTGGGAATTGGTAGGTTTACTCTATAATATCCGCTTTTTCAGATAGTTCCAAGACGCCTGTATTATCAAAATAGGGAGTCTCTAGGCCTTCTTCCCAAGTCCAGTTATGAAAAGCTGCTCTTATCATCTTGCCGATATCACCGTGAGTCACAATTAAAATGTTTTTATCTGAGTGCCTTTGTAGGATTTCATTAATAATCGCTTTTCCTCTTTGATAAAGTGCTGGAAAATCCTCTGCCCCTTCTGCTTCTATGAAATAGAGTACTTTATCTGTTTGAAGTGTCTTTGAACTATATTTGGGTATATCGGCAACTGGCTTGCCTGTTAAAACGCCAAATTCTCTTTCCGTCAGGTGCTCGTCTGTAACAACCTCATCTACACTTAATTCTTGTGCAATAATTCTTGCGGTTTCATAGGCACGCCTTAGTGGAGAAGAATAAATTATTTGAATATCATTATTTTTTAGTTTCTCTGCTACTTTCTTTGCCTGTTGTCTTCCTAAACCAGTTAATTCGGTATTTCTTCTCCCGTTGAGAATGTTATCAGCATTATCTTTGTCTTGTCCGTGACGGACTAAAATTATCTTTGTCATAGTTAAACCTTATTTATCACAAGTTTATATAAAATAAAACCAAAAAGCACTGCCAGTGCCCCCTTTCACCAAAAACCTTGAGTTATCATTTCTTGAATCCAGGAAAGTGTGGCAAAAAATACACCAAAGGCTGAAAGAAATATCCAGATATGTTTTGTTTTATTTTCCGCAAAATTCGATTCTAACATCTCCTAGCCATCACTTCAAAAGTAGCATAAACATTGGCTAATTTACAACGCAGGGCGTCTCGAGAACACTGGAAAACTTTAATTGCCAATATCTACGGTTATTTTATACAAAATCCAACCTTTCTAGAATTTAACATGATTTGGAGTAATTAAAAAGCCGATATTAATCGGCTAAAAATTTGAGCATCAACACTTTCTTGTCGTTTCTTGTTTTGGCTAATACGTCTGATATTCCCGTAGAACTAACCCACCTATAATCGTGAAGTTCACTAGTATCGATTTTTAACTCTGCCGATCCGCTATAAGAAACCGTAAAAAAGAAATATCTTTTACCCTTCGTAAAACCTCTTTTATCCATTCTTGTAGATTCAGCATCTAAGTCTTCGTGCCCCTTAAAACATAAATCTGCTAGTTGGTCAGATAATATACCGGTTTCCTCTCCTATCTCTCTTACTAGTGCTGGCTCTGGACGCTCGTTCAATTCGATTCCACCTTGGGGAAAATACCACTCATTTAGATTTTTAGCAGATTGAACAAATAGGATTCGGCCTAAGCTATCTTTAATTATTCCGACCGCAACGGGTCGATATTCTTTTTCTTCAAACGATTTATTTATCAAAGAGACTAGGTCGGTCATCATTAACTCCATATAAAAAGCAATAAAAATATATTATAATTTTGCCACACTATTGTCAATTAAAAATAAAAACCAGCATCTCTGCTGTTTTCTGTTTAGTGGTTTTCCATTCTCCTTGGGGGTCAAGAAAAACAAGATTTGGGAAAACTTTAAAAAATTTGATTTTTAAATGATTACTCGTTTACTTTGTTTGCTGATTTTATGATGGCAGCCTACAAGTCTCTAGAATGGAACACCGTAGAAGAAACAATTCTGCGATGGAAGTGTGTTTTTGGGAGTTTCGAATTTGTGTAAAAGAAAAGCTGACGGTTTATTCGTCAGCCCTGTGACCTACCCAAAGTTTGTTAAATATCTTATTGATTTCTTCTTAGTCTAGTATACAACCAAAGAGTTGCGGAAGTAATCATTAAACCAAGCACAACGACAGCCACAATAGGCTTTACGCCATTAGCCCCCATTAAGGCAAACAGAATGGGAACGAAAATATATAAAGATACTAACCCCACAACCCCGACAACAGCTGACTTTGTCATTTTTCTTTCCCCTTTTAAAGAAACTTAAGACCGAGCCAATATATTAACACGGCTTTATTTGTTGGTCAAATTAATCAGCAGGGGCTAATGGACGACGTTAGAACCTCTTTGATGCAGATTTCTGGCCAATCACCGTTTGCGATTGTTAGAAGTTGGTAAGAATTAGTAGTTTCTGGGAGATTGTAGGTCATAATTAAAATGAAAGTACTCACGCTTTGTTCCTAGTCTAAAACCATTATCTTGCATAATACCAATTAACATTTCTTGTAATTCTTGATAATTCTTATTGGTTTGTTTATAGAAATCAACAAAATATCCGTTAATGCCATCTTTCTTATCGTGTAGTAGTATTTTCTTGTTATCTTGCCAAAGTGCCACATCAACAGACTTACCAGTTGAATGAGGCATATCTTTCATATTTAGTATACGATTTTTCTCTTGCTCACCAATCTTCTCCGCTATTTTTTCGTTTATAAGCGTGTAGAGTTCCTTTGACCTATGCCCTTCGGTGATAAAAATCCTATATCCCTTTTCTTGCAATACTTTATCGGCATTTTTTAATGCCTCAACAATATCTTTATGCACCGACACACGCTCATCTTGTAAGCCTACCTTTGCTAATACTTCTTTGGGTATACCTACCTCAACACCTTTGTGCCAATAAAAATTACTGCCTAGTAAATCATTCTCATCAATGTATACAAAATTGTCTTTTTGATTTTCCATCTTTCAATTTAACCATTAAAAGGTTCTAACATCCACTAGCCCTGCAAAAAGTAAACCAGGTTTAATGTAGTTATTTTAGTCAGCAGGGGCTAATGGACGAAGTCAGAACCTGTTTAATGCAGGCAACTGGCCAATCCCCTTTTTCTATTGTACGGACTTGGTAGTAAATTTACGGCTTTATTCTTTTGACTTCTAGCCAGTCCGGTACAGGAATAAAGGTTATTGATTCCCAGCCATCAATCTCTTGTTCACTGACTTTATAATATTTTTGGTAAGCAGTCTCTACACTTCCATGCATTGCTTGAGACCAGTCAAATCCTAAATCTTTGGAGATATTCATTAGCTTTTCTTTTGTCGACGACTCTATTTCAACAAAAGTTGGTATCCATGGCCAGGTATCAATAGTTATCTCCGAACCATCCAACTCCCACTTCTCACGTTTAGTTTCCTGATAAGCATCTTGTTTTAATCCTATGGCTAAAAGAAAGTTGCTCATTGTATCAAAACTACTTACATCTAGGGTTATTTCTTTGGTACCCTGTAAAGTTCTATCTACTAATCGTTTATAGCTAAGCGTTATTTTGTTATCACCTTCGTCTCTGACACGAACCCAGGCACCCTCTTTCTCAAGTCGCTCATCGGGAAAGTCAAAAACATTACGCTTCATTAACCGCTCTGGATATACAAGCTGGGCTCCTGCTTCTTTTAATCTTTTCCTTAGAGATTCTTTATCAATGTCAAGAAATTTTGCCTCAAGTTCAATTTCCATATTTTATTTAATCAAATAGATTCTAACGTCTCCTTGCTATCACTTCAAAAATAGCATAAACATTAGCCAATTTACAACGCAGGGGCTAATGGACGAAGTCAGAACCTGTTTAATGCAGGCAACTGGCCAATCGCCATTTGCAATTGTTAGGAATTGGTAGTGCTTTAGCCCAATTATTTTTTATTTTTGTACAACCTTTTGTAAAGAATTACGAATAATATACCTGCTATTAAACTAATCAAAGATAAGAATATAAAAAGCGGGTCTTTATAGGAAAGGCCGCTACCAACATATGCAAGCCCCAAGCTTCCTCCAATGTGGCCAATGGCCATAATGGGAAGAAAAACTTTTTGTTTCATTGAAGAAAATCCAGCCAAGTATGACAATTCATCATCAGGAAACACAGGTAAGAAATACATCAGAAATAATATTATTTTCCCTTTTTCAAAGATTTTATCATATTTTTGTAAAGTTTCTGGCTTTACTAGATGCTGTATAATTCTTCTCCCAAATTTCCTGCCAAGGTAAAAGGCAATATAGGTTCCAATAACTCTACCAATTAAGTTATAAAGGAAACCTTGCCAAACACCAAATACGAAACCCCCAGCAATACCTATCACATAATGGCTCATTGGAGTCACTACAACCTGAATAATTTGTATAACAATAAACGCCAAAGGAGACCAAATACCAAACGAATTTATATATTCTCTTATCTGTTCCTGACTTGAGAAAAAAGAGCTTGGGAAAATATAGCCCAAAGCAAGAAGAGCTATCGGAACAATGCCTAATAAATACCAAATTATTTTTGTTTTTCTCATATTTATTATTGACGGGTTCTAACATCTCCTAGCCATCACCTCAAAAGTAGCATAAACATTGGCTAATTTACAACGCAGGGGCTAATGGACGAAGTCAGAACCTCTTTAATGCAGATTTCTGGCCATTCACCGTTTGAGATTGTTAGGAATTGGTAATTTTATTTTCCATAGAAGACCTAACGCTCCAGCTCCCAATACCGGTATTGCTGCAACTGGCTCAAGACCTAAAAAGATTATACTAACAACCAGGGCAACAAGAGCACTCAAAGCAGAACCCAGAAAACGGTATGGATTTCTGCCACCGCATAATATATAAATCATAGCAAAAGACAAAGTTAAAGAAACTGCTCCAGCAAATATGGAAACCTTCACAACGTCAGGAAAAAGTACGGCAATTAACGAAACTACCACCATAAGCCAAATAATTGAACGTCTTACAGATTTTATGCTGCGATTGTTGCGAGTTAGAACATAATGAGAAGAAATTGCATATACATTAGTATCTGCCGAACTCATAATTCCAGCAAAGAACAATACGATGGCAAATGGAAGTATTTTAGGAGATAAAAATTGTGCTAAAGCCCTGGTAAATACTAAACCCGTATCTAATCCTATGGTTTTTTGGGCCATAAACATTCCTATCAAAAGAAGGAAAGCACCGACAAGAAGAACTGGGATAATGGCAAGTCCCAGACCGTGCTTGAGACCTTTTTCGTTGTCCGCAGCATAGACTAATTGATATCTATCCGAATAAGAGAATACAGACAAGGCACCGAACAATAGGAATCCAACAATAACTCCTAAATCAGGGTTCCCAGTATCTACGGAAAGTATGTTGAAAATGTTTTCTGAACCAACGATACCAAATGTAACAATAATTAATAAAACAAAAATGACAATTGATTGAACAATATCAGTTAAAATTACGGCTTTATACCCAGCTATTAGCAGGTATCCGAGGATAACAAGTGATGTAATTATCACCGCCATATCATAAGGCAAGAAACCAAAATCATTTATAATTTTAGCTCCCCCTATTATTCCTACCGTGAGCCACGCAAAAAGTATGCCACTAGAAAATATGTCGGCTAGATACATTGATGCCTTGCTGCCTGTCTTATCAAAAACAAAATGACCTATCGTATAAAACTTTTTCTCCTTAGAACCCGCTGCTATTTTAGGAGCTGCCCAATAAGCGAAAAATAAATAACCCAGGGCCATTCCTAGAAGTATTGCAAAAACGCCGAAACCATATTCATAAGCAAAGCCGGTATAGGTTATAAAGTATCCGGCCCCAATTGTAGCTGCAAATTTAGAAAGTAAAATCTGCCAACCTTTTCTGTTTCTACCTCCTATGAAAAAATCTTCGTCGGTTTGTTTACGTGAAGTGAGATATGAAACCAAAAGAAGAGTAACGATGTAAGCACTTAAAAAAATATAGAGTATATTCATAAGCTAAAAGGTTCTAACATCCACTAGCCCTGCAAAAAGTAAGTCAGGTTTAATGTAGCTATTTTAATCAGCAGGGCGTATCGAGAACACTGGAAAACTTTATTAGTTGAAGTATATAGTTATTGTATACAAAATCCAACTTTCCCTGAATTAAACATTATTTTTAGTAATTAAAAAGTGCGAGATTATCGCACTGACATATTGCTACTCAACAATAAGTCTAGGAGAGATGAACAATTTTTCTTTGTAGACGAGTAGTTATTTCAAATCCTAAGTCAGGTGTAATCAGGAAATCCATTTCACTTCTTACTCCAAAACGATTTTCAAAATACATACCCGGTTCAATGGTATATGCAAATCCAGGCTGTAATGGTTTACGATTGTGCCCAGACAACAACTGACTACCATGGGGAGAAGATATACCTAAAACATGACCCAATCCATGTGTAGAATATTCCCCGAGGTCAATTTCATCCATTATTTCGCCAGAGATTGAGTCTACTTTCTGCCCCGTGGGAAGTCTTCCTCCTTTTACCTCTCTGCGAACAAAACTAATAGAAGCATCCCGTGCAGCAATAACCGTAGAAAAAACTTTCTTAATTTTTTTGGGTATAGAATTGCCGTAGTAGCCAAACCATGTAATGTCAGCAAATGGTGCATGTTCACTGGTTAATCTTCCCCATATATCAATCAATACTGCCATTCGAGGTCTTAATCTTATTGAACTACGTCTATTCGGAAAATAATGTATTATCTCAGTATTTCTTCCAAATGACACAATTGGTAAAGGATAGATACTGCCAAAATGGATATGATTTTTTCGGAATTCTCCGAGGATGAATTCTAGGACTTCATATTCTGTTACTCGCCTCTTCTCTGTCAGAATATATTGAAATGCTATTTCCATAATATTATCTAGCAAACTAGCTGTTTGTTTATGAGCATCCATCTGTGATTGCGTCCACATCTTTTTCTCCCAGCTTACGGTAAAGCTAAAAACAAAATACCACCCTCACACCATTTGTCAAACGCAGCGCCAAGGGGATTCGAACCCCTGTTTCATCCGTGAGAGGGATGCGTCCTAGACCGGGCTAGACGATGGCGCCAAAATGTTTTGAAATACTACTACAATTCCTTAATCTCTTCAACTATCTTCTCCATTTCCATGGATCTAGAACCTTTCACTAATATAATATCTCCTTCCTCAATAATCTCTTGAACTTTAACTTTGGCCTCTTCGGCAGTGTTAAAACTCAATACATTCTCCTTCTCCATCTGGTTTGCCGCGGAGTCGGCTATAAATTTAGCCGCCGAGCCTACTGTAATCAGAATATCGACCCTTTCACCGGTCACATTTCCTATAGCCCTATGCGCTTCTATCTCATACTTACCCAACTCTTTCATATCCCCTAGCACCGCTATCTTGCGTCCCTGGTGATACACCAGACGTCTAGCCAGGGAGAAATCTCGTAAAGTATCCAGAGCAGCATGGACAGACAGCGGTGACGCATTATATGTATCATCAATAATGATCGTATTCTTAACCCCCTTGGTCAACCTCATTCTGCCCTTAGGCAGGTCAATATTTTCCAGTGCTTCCGAAATATTTATCAGATTGATTCCAAGGTGCGAACCGATAACTGCAGCCGCCAAAATTCCATAGAGCTGGTGCATACCGATCAGGTTATTTATCTTAGCCGGCACGAATGTATTGCCATGATTTATCTTAAATGAAAGTCCGCCGACATTCTTGCCGTCATCCGACATGAAGTACGAGGTGTCGGAAATCCAAAAGTCAGACAGGTTCGAGAACCCGAATGTCATCACCTCGGCATTTGATTTCTCTTTCATATCCAAAACGGTCTGGTCATCATAATTCAAAACGGCTAAACCTCCAGCGGCAGGCAAAGCTTCAATCAGTTTGGATTTCTCCTTGGCTACAGATTGAGAGTTGGCGTAGAACTCGACATGTACTGGTACGTCACCAACGGCAGTAACCACACCTATTTTAGGTTTAACTATGTCCGCCAGATATTCAATATCTCCTGGGCGGTCAGCGGCCAATTCTAGTATCAAAACTTCGGGGTATCTAGGTTTGAATGGTCCAAATACTAACCAAATAGCACTAAACATATCTCCCAGGAATGGAAAGAGCCTGGCCAGCCTAGAACCTGAATAACGGGGTTTAATCCCCAATACTGTCATTGGCACACCTAATTCGTTATTAAAATTCTCCCCGTTTCTCCTGACCCAGAATTTACGTCCCAGAACGGAATAGATGGCCTCCTTAGCCGTAGTTTTACCGACAGAGCCGGTAACACCTATGACGATAGGCCTATATCTGGTTATGGCGTGTCTGGCGAGGAATTCTAAAATATTTTGTAAAAATTTTCTCATGTGTTTTACCTCGTAGGAGGTATATTAAAGTATCGTATCAGAAATCTAGCTATATCACCAAAGACTGGGGACAAACTGTCAGATGCGAATCGTATGCCCTTTGGCTTGTCTATTTTGATAAGGATGACGAATTGCGGAGAATATGCAGGAGCAAAACCCACAAAGTCATGGATGAATTGATCGTCTTCCAAATAGCCACCCTCAGCGTCTGGAATCTGGGCGGTTCCGGTCTTACCGGCTATGTCATAGCCCTTTATCCTGGCCTTACCGAAACCCTTATCAACCACGTCAACGAGCATTGATTTCATCTGGTTGGAAGTTTTCTCAGAGATCGGAGAACCTATGATTTCGGGTTTGGTTTTTACCCTACTGCCATCGGGCCTGATGATTTCATCGACCACATATGGTTTCATGAGCTTACCGCCATTCGCTATCGCTGAGTATGCATTAATGAGCTGAATGGGGGTAACAGCGATACCCTGACCGAATGAAGCAGTGGAGAAGTTAATCTTTCGCCCACTGAATAAGTTTGAAATATTTCCGGAAACTTCACCACTTAGATCCATTCCAGATTTCTGGCCGAAACCGAAGCTAACGATATAGTTCAAGAATGTATCATCTCCAGCTTTTCTTTGAGCATATATAGCCCCGGTGTTTAATGATTTTTGCAACACCTGCCGCATTGTTTGTACTCCGTTAGCTTTTTCGTCAAAGTTCCTGATGGTGTATCCTCCGATTTTTACCGCGCCCGTATCTTCATAGGTCGTATCCGGGGTCACTGCCCCAGCATCAATAGCAGCAGCCATGGTAATGGGCTTGAAAGAAGAACCGGGCTCAAATACCTCCTGCACATTTGGGTTTATGAAATCATTGAATTTGTATTCCGAGTAATTATTCGGGTTGAAACTAGGAGATGCGGCCATGGCCAATATTGCGCCGGTATTTGGATTCTGTATGACTATAGAGCCTGATTCGGCATCCCACCTATCTAATAGTTTCTCCAGCTTTACTTCAACCAACGATTGAATATTTTGATCTATGGTAAGAACGATGTCGCTGCCAGTTCTTTCTTTAATCTCCTGCTCGATACTTTCAACAGGCTCTTTCTCTTTGCCGAACCTGAAAAGATTCAGAAAAGACGAGTATGTTTTATTGCCAAAAAAACTTTGAGTCCGCGAATCTCCGCTAAGAACATCGTCGTAATATGATTCTACTCCATATTGTCCGGTGCGCCTGTCCTTGTCGAAACCGACAAAGCCCAAAACTGAAGCTGCCAATGATTCAAAAGTATAGAACCTGATAATCTCTGAAGCGGCAACCACTCCCTCTACATCTAGCCCATTTATTTTATCCGCTTGTTCTTTACTTAAACCGCTGGCAACAACCAGATATGTTCTATCCTCCTGGGAGAGTTCGGCCTCGATATCCAATGCCTGCATATTCAATATCGGGGCCAACCTTGAAGCAATATCGTTGGGCGAAGATATCTTTTGATTGTTGGTATATAAATAGAATGACGATCTGTTGGTCGCGCCTATTTTTCTGTTGTCAGATGATAGGTCTGAAAAATATATATTACCTCTGCCGGATAAAAGGGTGGAAGGATTGTTATATTGATTCTTTGCTAATTGAACGAAGGTCGTATGCTGGACAAAGGTCAAATTAAAAAGCCTATACACGATTAGGCCCATTACTATCATCACTATTATTGCAAAAAGATTAATACGCCAGATATTACTGGCACCTGAAGCAGATTTTGCCATACATATTAATTAACCATCAAATACGGTTCTCTGACAAGGCAACTCCTGATTCCTCCAGAACTGTTCCGGTATCCTTTGCTTCGATCATGCCCGCAGACTGGGCAAATTCCAGCAATTCCGGAATATCATATTCGGCAGCGTCCCTTTCTATAGAAGATGTGGCGCCAACCTGATTGAATTGTTTTTTCAGAACTCCCAAGGAGTATCTTTGGGAAGTTATAAAATTAGAGAGGGAGATATATACAACAATTCCCGCCACTAACAGGACTGCCAGTATCAAATTTGCCCCAAATAGTGATAGATGTCCGACTCTTCCTTCAACTGCCTTGTTTTGATTGATAGTTCCTGAGTAAACGGTCAATTTTTATGAACCGAGGCGTTCTATCTCAGTCCATTTATTCTAGTTTTTCTCTACTACTCTCAATTTCGCACTTCGGGCTCTGGGGTTCTGGGTTATCTCTTTCAAAGATGCCCTCAGTGGCTTCTTGGTTATTAAATTTATGGTTCCTTCCTTGCTTTTTGATCTGAAGAAGTTCTTTACTATTCTATCTTCCAGTGAATGGAATGAAATTACTGCCAGTCTGCCGCCTTTCTTTAAAACGTCTATCGCCTGACCGAGGCCCTTTTCTATGTTCTCCAATTCGTTATTCACAGCAATCCTTAGGGCTTGGAAAGTTCTAGTAGCAAAATGTATCTTTCGTCTTCTGTACCAGAACGGGACAGCTTCTTTAATTATCTCTACTAATTGGAATGTACTCTTGATGGGCTCGCGCTTTCTTTCTCTGACAATTGCCGCAGCAATCGGTTTAGAAAATCTTTCTTCCCCGTATTCCTTCAAGATTCTGACTAATTCCGGCTCAGGATATTTATTTATTATCTTCTCCGCCGACAGATTGTCTTTCTCGATCTCCAGATAGGATCCGAACCTCATATCCAACGGTTCGTCTTTCTGAAAGCTGAATCCCCTGCCCGCCTCTTCAAGGTGCCAACTGGACATGCCCAGGTCGAACAACACTCCGTCTGCTTCATTAAAATCATTATCGTCGGCAATACTTTTTAAATTTACATAACTGTCATTTACTAAAATCAGATTATTCTTGAACTCCGAATTCTCCATCCTCGCTTTCAGTTGCTCGAGCAGCTTCCCGTCCCATTCAATACCGAGCATCTTTCCGTCTGGCATCATTCTTTCAAGAATAGCTCTTGCGTGCCCTCCGCCACCAATGGTCGCATCAATGATTCTTTTTCCTTGTCCAGGATTCAAGCTATCGATGATTTCATCTAAAAGTACTGGTATATGCATGGAATATTTTTATACTACCCCGAGCTCTCCCAACTTCTCAGCTATTCTGTCACTGTTTTTTTCTAAATCACTCTTGTATGCCTTCCAACGGTCTTCGTCCCAGATCTCTAACCTATTAAACAACCCGGCAATGATCACTCCTTTTTTTAATACGGCGTAATCTCTCAGAAAGTCAGGGACTAATATCCTACCAAGCTGATCAAACTCCACTTCCGACGCTCCCGACAAGAGTAACCTGACGAATCCTCTGGTATCCTGCTGTCCGAAGGGAAGTTTGCCCAGCTTTTCAGCCAGCTGTTCCCATTCTTTTAAAGGAAATAGAAATAAACAGTTATCTAACCCCCGGGTCAGCACCGCTCCACTACCGATCTCCTTGCGGAGCTTTGCCGGTATGGAAACACGCTTCTTCGGGTCGATCGTGTGTTTGTATTCTCCAATAAGCATTTTTTAAGTAGAAAGTAATAAAATATTAATGGTAAGTAATTTTTATCAATCTTTTTGATTGGTTCTTGGTCTTCTATCCTTAAAACTTGTAACCCTTCTTTATGCATGTTTATCAACAAAATGGGTTAGTTATTAACACTTCTATCCACTTCTTTACACTACCCACTCATTATATAACACCCTGTTTACCCAATGCAACACTTTAAATGTGTATAAGTTTTAGCTCAAGTATAAAATCCTTCTAATAATCAAAAAACAGCCGGTCTAGCTGTTTTTTAGGGGGTAAATTGCCTCGACTATCTTTACCGAAGAGCAAATATTATGTACAAGTTATCAACAGTTAAGGTTTGTGGGCGGTACAGGATTTGAACCTGTGGCCCCTGCAATGTGAATGCAGTGCTCTACCGCTGAGCTAACCGCCCTCCAGTCCTAGCTTATCTATTAGTTTCTCATGAGGACCCTCGAGTAGAACACGGATAAACCGATCAAACATGGTAAGACGGTATTGGAATTCCTCTTTATCCATCACCGCAAAACGTATTTCCTTGCCCACTTCGGCTTCAAGAGACTTCAGGAAAGAGCGAAATTTCCTACGATCTATATCGTCGCCGACTATCAGCAAATCGGCAATCAGCGGGTCAACATTTTCTTTATTCATAAATATCCCCGATATTATTGCCAGCTTTATTCTGCCAATTTTATTTATCTTCTGGATCATGCTGTCATTTTCCGCCGGAGAGGATTTAAGTATCAGGTCCCTGAGCTCATAAAAAAACTCAAACTCGGTATTTAATACATACCTCGGTTTGGAGCTAGCCGTTACCGGCCTCTTGCGTCGCACGGTCTTGGGTTTTTTCTTTTTACGTTTTACTTTTGGTTTGGTTGATAATCTCATTTTTTTCTTGGGCCTCAATTTCTTGGCCTTTCTGACAACCTTAACTTTCTTGCTCTTTTTTACATTTTTGGGCAATTTAGCTTTTCTTGTCTTTGCTCTTGAGGTTTTCTTTCTTTTTATTATTCTTTTTTTCTTTTTACGTTTAGCCATTATTTCTTAACTTTAAGTAGCCCCATGTCTACAAACTTTTTTATCTCTCTTTTTACAAATTGCGGGGCCTCCTGAATTCTGGTAGCCATGTCTCTGGTCTCAAATTCAGAGCCAATATTACGAAATAGAAACTTGAGCATTTTAACTCTTGCCTTCGATTCGAATATTTGTTCGAGTGTGTTCTTTGACATGTTGGCTTTTAATGGATTAAAATAAGGGTACGGTAGGTTGCTTATTAAATACTAAAAATATTAAATTGGGGCGATAATGTCAATTTGATTTATTCCCCCATTCAATGTGTCATATTAAGATGGAAAAGATAACTTTAAAGCCATTAGTCAAAGAACTGCTGTATAAACCCAGTGAACCAAACGTTCATTTTGATGTTCTGTCCTACCAAGGCACGACCAATCAAGAGAAAAACCTAGGTTCTCTTTTTATTATTGGCCACGTCAAATATTCCAAGGATGAGGACCTGGCCTACATGATCAGTCTGATCTCCTCGCTAGCTAGGCGAGAATATTTTTCCGAGTCATCATTAAAAGATCAGGATCCAAAAAAAGCTTTTAGACGAACTCTAAAAAAACTGAATGAAGTATTACTGGACTTTTTTAAGAACAAGAATTTTAAATTAAACATAGGGCTTGCGGCCATAGTCGGAGACAACATATATATTTCCCGCCTTGGCAAATTTAGAATTGATCTCGCTAGGAACTACAAGTTCGTAGATATCCTGAACAACATTGATCTGTTCAACAAAGAAAGCGAAAGTGAGGAACAATTCTCGAATATAATATCCGGCAAGCTTGAACCAAAAGACAAATTATTCGCCTACTTCCCGACCCGAAGCATTACTGTTCGGGGTAAAATTTTAAACGACATCTTCGTCAATGAGAGCCAGGAAGAATTCGGCCAGAAGATAGCCAATCTGTCATCCAACACCAACACCTTCTCGTGTTGCGGCATCCACATAGACATGAAGGAGGTAAGAGAGGTCGCGCTCAAGACTATACCCCAATACTCTATACCAATTGCGGCCCAAACCGTATCGGTGTCTACTCCAGATTCAGATAACGATGAGGGGGGTAAAAAAGAGGAGGAAATAAAAAAAGACTCTGAACTTAAAGAATCTGACGA